>ERZ1026884.24-NODE-24-length-95963-cov-26.581057_pt1 | contig 95963 bp, 93 predicted proteins | sample MGYA00380172_ERZ1026884 | MGnify/ENA primary metagenome ERZ1026884 (study PRJEB33269, sample SAMEA4719808) | human gut metagenome | biome: human-associated habitat; feature: organic feature; material: feces | place: Cameroon | collected 2013-10 ... | reverse complement strand
CTATAATGTTTATATATATAATATATTTTAATATTATATCTTAGTTTATCTTGAAACGTTATCCAATAATATTATGCGTTTATATTTGGACTAGGAGTACTAATAAACGGATAAAGCTCTTTTACAACCCAAGTATAATTTGCTATCACATATATTTTATATGATTCTCCGCTTTTAAGATTTGAGAAACTTACAGTTTTAGTTTCTCCTGCATTCATTGTTCCTACTGTACTCATATATTCTCCTGTAACCATAGGTTGTCCTTTAGATGGGTCTGTCTTATATACACAATATACAGCAACATTTTTTACTGTATTAGCATTATCTTTCATCGTTAATGTTACAATAATTCTATTAAATCTCTTTGTTGCAGTAATCTGTTTAAAGTTACTAGCTACAGCGTCTGACTGACTAATTATAGATAGATGTTTACCTCCTATAAGATTAGGAATAGCATAACAAGTCATTGCATGTAATGTATGGTTACTAGAATAATTATACGAACAAAACATAGGAAATGCTAAGTAATCACCTACTTGAAGAGCATTCTTTGGTAATGGAACAACAAATGTTTTAGTACTTCCAGCAGTAACTATATATTCAAGATTTGCTTTATTTGTATCTGTAATAACATAACCAAAGTATTTATCTCTATATGCTGTAAAATCAAAATAACTTATTTCTTTACTGTCACCACTTATAGGATTATATGATACTAGTAGTTGATTTATATCATTTTCTCTAATAAATATATTTTGGGTTAAATAATCTTTTACTTCAGGATTAGCATTATGAAAATAACCACGAAAATCACCTAATCTATAAGGAGCTGTTGAACCTCCAGTAGGACGAGCATAAAGATTTGTATATCCATTATTAATTTTAGAATATTCTGCAACTAAATCTCTCCAATTAGATTTGCCATTTTCTACAGTAATATTTAATCCATAATTGCCATCTCCAGCTTTATACCAATCACTAGGAAAATTAGAAGGATATATAGTAGGCTTATACTTAGCCCACATATTTATATTACTACTCTTACAAAGAGTAGCTAAATCATTACTAGTTTCTCCAAGAACAGATTTAACATCATCTATACTAACTGGAGCTGTTATAATTCCATTACTATGACTCATAATTACCTCCTTCTTTATAACAAGTTATAGCACCACTAACAGTTAGACTTCCATTAATTAGTAAGTCACCATCAACAGTAACATCGCCTTTTATTTCTCCATTAGTTATATATCGTACAAGATGTACTTCTTTAATAACAACTCTTTCTGTTGTTACATTAAAGACTTTAGCTAACCATAATATAAATTGTTTCATAATTATATACTTTAGTTAAACAGTTAACAGGATGACTACACTCTAGTCATCCTGTATTATTAATTAATTTATTGCTATATTAGTAGCAATAGCTGACTTTATTTCTTCAATAAGTGTACAAACATCAGTAAGCTTGCTTTGAGGGATACCACTAATGTTATAACTTAATTCACTATTACCATCATTATTAGCATTAACGTTACAAATATAACCACCATTTGCATTATTGTAAACAGACATATTTATGTCTTTAATAATATTATCTTCTGAATTTACATTATAAGTAATTTCAACACGATAATCATCTTTTGTGTAAGTAGCAGTTGTTTGCTCACTCTTAGAATTAATTTTTAAATTAGTCATAATTTAATCAAGTTAAATTGTTATACAATATGTTATTTATCACTATTTACTTATAAGAAGTTTATTCTCATTACTTAATCGCTCAACTTCACTTTCAAGATATGTTATTCTAGCTTTAAGTTTATCAACTTCATCATCTATTTCAGTTAAAGCACCAAAAGCAAGACTAATAAGTTTAGGACTCCAATAGTTAATCTTTAGATAACCATCTTTATCCTTAGCAATTATATCTTTAAGCAATGGATTATTTACATTTTGAGCAATAAAACCAATACTATGTTTATGGTCACGAAGATAATCAAATTCATAAGTACCTCCAATGCTTTTAATAACATTTAAACAATTAAGTTTAGTAATGTTAGTTTTAAGACGAATATCAGAAGATTGATAAGCTGTAACTCCACCTTTAGCAACAACACTATTAGGGAAGTAAGTATTCATATTATAATCGAAATTATATATATGACCAGTATGACCCATAAATCTATCAGTAGGAAATGAGAATTTAGTAAAAGCAAATATTCGTATTTTATTTATACAAGCGTTACGTAATTCAGTAATATTTTGATTATGTTTAAATCTAAAACGAACAACTCTTCTATAAGAGACTCCTGCTGAAAGATAATCATTACCATTAGTACTAGCAAAATTTATATAATTAAATTTATTCCATCCAAACATTTCTTTAGTATATGTATCAGCTATTTCACCATTTTCTCTAACTATCTCTACAGTACAAGTAGTATTAACACCATTTGATATGTCAACACAAGCGAAATAAATTTGAGAATAACAACTATCAGGAAAATAAAATGAAAACATCAATTCATTCTTTTTTACTTGAGATAGTTTCTCAGCATTAGTACTTCCACTAATAAAATTATTACCTAAATAAATTGTATTAATACCTGTACTATTAGTATACATTTTAAATTTATTATCGTTTGTAATATTTAAGTTATTCCAACTACTACCATTATTATTAGAATATTGTATAGTTACTTTATCGACAGGTATACTATCAGTAATAGCAGTAAGTCCAGAACATAAAGCATCAGCCGAAACAATACAATTAGCTCCTTTATTATTAAATCCGGAATTTGCAGGTAATATGCCTTGATTAGTTATTAACCCACCAACTGATAAATTACTACTGATATTAGTTTGACCATTGATATTAGTTTGACCATTGATAGTAGTAGTACCATTAATAAGTAATCGATTACAATCTAGTCTTAATGTATTAGCCGTTTTAATAGTCATACCAAAGTAATCACTAATAGTAGTACTATATGCTCCAGTATTTGGATAACGATTGTCAAATCCATACCAAGGATGTTTATTAGTACCATCACTCCAAACATCGTTCCAATTAGAAGACCAATTTATATTACCACTAAAAGTTCTGCCATCAGTACCATGAAGTCCATCAACTGTATCTGCGTTACCAGCACTACTAGCATAACCATTATGCAAAGCATTATATAAACTATTTGCACCTTTTTGACTAAGACTTGTACCAGTAGAAGTTCCACTATAACTATCAGTAATTCCTCTCCAAGTATTTTGCCAAGTAGTAGAAACGCCATTGATATTAATAGTTTGACCACTTACTGAACCAGTAACAAAGTTTTTGTCATTAGTAAGTTGACTAAGTTTAGTAAGATTACCTTTATGATAAACTTCATATTCAGCATCATATTTACTAGTAGTTCTAACTACATTATTGCTAAAATATAATACTCCATTTGCTGCACGAATACCATCATAGTTACCATTACTTCTACAAAAAAGAATAGCTTCTGTAATGGAATCAGATAAATCTTGAGTATAAACGCTATTAACTCCAATAATATCAGAATTTCGCATATTTATACCATAAGCATTATTAGAATAATATCTATCATTAGCCATGTTAAGAATACTAACATCTTGATGAGTAGTAAGATAACCTTGACTTTTAACCCAAGATTGCGTAGCATACCCATTAAGAGATTGATGACTAGTAAGATAAGTTCCTAAATCTACAGCAGTTCCACCAGTAGCTGCAATAGTTTTAGTAACACCGTTAATCTTAACACTATGTGTATGACTAGTTGCCGACTTACCACTAAGAAGTGAATCTACACTACTTTTGGTATAATAGTTAGCAAGACTTTGATGAGAAGTTAAAAATGTAGCACCTTTAGTTACAGTTATTGTACTACCAGATTTACTAATAGCTGTAACAGCATTACCACTTCCTGTAGTAGTAACAGTTTGAACACAATTAGCAAGACTTTGATGACTACTTAAATATCCAGCATCATTTGTAAGTTGACTTACTTTTGTGATGCGGTCTGTAATTTCTGCCCACTTATGAGTATGAGCACTAGGTGTAAACGTAGATGGCTTACCTGTAATATTATTCCAAGAAAGATTTAATCCTCCAAGTTCTGTAGCTATATTATCAATTCTTTCACTTAAAGCTTTAACACTATAAGCATTAGGAATACTAGTCAAATCTGTATCAGTATAAGCTCCTTCTAGAATCTTAGAATAACTGATTACAGTAGCATTTAATCCACCTCCAGAACCTGTAGCATCACTAGCTCCATATGCACTTACACCACCTGTAGCATAAATATTTCCATCTATTTTTAATGCTTTGTTGGTAGCATCATATATAAGTTTAATACCACCAATAGATATATAACTTTCTACTGGAAGTATAATACTACCATTAATATCTCCAAGTCCATTAAAACTATTTCCCCAAAGTTTACGAGCATTAGTTAATTGAAGTGCTTTCTTAGCAGAACCATTATTAAAATAACTTTGTAATGTAGTTATATTGGTCTTATTAGTTCCAATATTAGTTGCATTTGTTGTTTCTGCTTTTTTTGCTCTAGCAATTTCATCATTTATTGATTTATTTATGCCATCAATAATGCCGCTAAGAGTATTAGTCTGTGATATATTTGAAAGAAAATCGACTACTTCATTCCATTTATTAATAATACCATCAGTAGTTTCCTCGTCAGTAGTCATGAGTACATACCAATTATATACATTGTCCCAATTAGTAACTTTAGAACTACTAATGCTATCGAGAACTTTTTTATTTGTATGAGTATGTTTAACACTTACTGCTCCATCCCAACTTGTTTGTTTTACTATAGTAGGTATAGAATAACCTTCAGCAAAAGCAATATTTATAACACCTTTTGTTGTTATAGGAGAATTTGTAACAGCAAGTCCTGTAGGTACTAAAAGACCAACAGAAGTTACAGTACCAGTATTCTTTGTATAACCACTATCGTTAGTAAGTTGACTAACTTTGGTAGGAATCGCTATATTAATAGTAGCAGCTTTTGAATTAGGAGTATAACTACCTACACTTGTACCATTATTTTGAATAGTTAAACTATAAATAGTTTGATGTGTGGTTAAATAATTACCTTTAGGTTGATATGTACTAGCTGCGTCACTCTTAAGAAGATAATTTCCAAGTTGACCAGTTACATCAATATTTTGAATAGCATTATAAAGGGCTTTAATACTATAAGCATTAGGAATTGTTGTAAGGTCTGAATCTGTATATCTTCCAGCAATAATATCAGAATAAGATTTAACAGAAGCATTTAGTCCACTTCCACCCCCCGTAGAAGGTGTGTATGTTCCATAAGCACTTACTCCTCCTTGTACTCCAAGATTAGCTGTTTTCTTACTATCAGCACTAACTATTTCAAGTATATTAGGGTCTCCACTTTTTGTTCTAATAATTACATTACCAATTTTAAGAGAACCACCGGTTTTACTATCTCCAATAAATAAACCAGTAGGAAGATTATCACTCATTTCAGTACCACCTAAAGACAAAATATTAAGTCTACTAAAAGTTTTCTTAGGAGTAATATAATCTATATCATTAAAGTCTGTACTATTTTGAATAGCATAATGTAAATAAAACAATCTAGTATAAGTACCAAGACTAGTTCCTTGAAGAATAAAACTATTTGGGTTTCCATGGAGAACACCATCTGTTCCCCAATAAATAGAACCACTAGCCAAATAACCGCTACCATCATGACGGAATAAACTTCTAGCATAATCTTTACCAGCTACTTTATTATCGAGTTGTTCATTTGTAAAAATATCCTTATCTACCATTGGTCCACCAAACCAAGCAGCAATAGATGTTATATCATAAGTATCTTTATCTACAACACCGTTTTCATTAGCTTTTCCTTGAAGTCCACTAATACCAGCAGTAATAGGAGAATTAACATCAGATGTTTGTCTAAGTTGAAGAACGTTAGTAACGACAAGACCTCCATTTACTTCAGTTTTACCTTTAAACGCTTCTTTAAGATATTTATAAGAATTAATATCAACTCCTATATTAGAAAGAATATCTGCTTGACAAGCAGCAAGATATTGTTTAACTGCTTTAATAGAATTTTGAAGATTTGTATATTTAGTACTAGCTTCAGCTATATTATTTTTAGTAATAGGACTTGTACTAGCAACAAGAGTATCAATTAAAGTCTTATATTCAGTCCAAGCAGTACTTAAAGTTTTTTGAGCTTCTATAAGCTTACCTTTATTAGCGTTATCTTTAGCAAGATAATCAGACTTTATAATACTAGTAATTTGGTCATTAACTGCTAAAACTTCATTATTAGCTTGATTAAGTAAATCAGTAAGTCTAGCTTTTTCAGAAGAATCAATTATTCCATCTTTAGCAAACTCATTAAATTTATCATTAAGCCCTGGAAGTGTTGTAGCACTAATATCATTAATTTTTTTATTTACTTTACTTATAGCATCGGTAAGTTCTACATCTCCAACATAACGAACTTTCTTAGTCCAATGTTTTTCATTAAATGTAGTTCCATCGGCAGTAGCTGTAAGAATGTCACCTTTGTAATATTGTACCCCATTTACTATAGCATCAGCAGGAAGAATCCAAATATCTCTTTCGTTATATCCTTTAGATATAACACCTTTACCAGCTTTTGCGTCAGCGTAAGAATCTACAAATATTGAAGATTTACCATCAATAGTATCAAACACATCTTTAGGAATATCCATCTTTTCCCAAGCTGTTCCATTCCAATATTGTGTAGTACCATTAGTAGTATTATACCAAATATCACCTTCATGAGAAGTTTTATTTGTCCAATTAGTACTAGGGTCATCTGCTTGATACCAAGTTTCAGCCTTGCCATCAAGTTGACCTTTAATACCCTCAAGTTCTTTATTAATAGCTTCACTATAATCTGCTAAAGCTTTATCATTAGACTTAACCCAATTAATACCATCAAATACCCAAACCTCAGTTTTATTTCCAACTTGTTTCATCCAAAGGTCTCCACGGTCAGCACCAGTAGGAGTAGTATCAGAATAGAATATTTGTCTTTTCTTATCTGCAAGGTCTTCAGCATCTTTAGCTTTTTTCATAGCTTCATCAAAGTCTGCATCTTTAATCATAGACCAAGCAGAACCAGTCCAACGATAAGAATGATTATTCTTAGTATCGTAGAATATATCACCTATATGTTCTTTACGTAATGCTTCAGTATTCCATAAGTTGGCAGGAGCATTAGCATCAGTAGGTTCATAATCATAAAACCAATTAGTAATACTTTGGTCTTTTTGTTCCTTGACTATTTTAGTAAGGTCTTCAAACTTTGTAGTATATTGATTACTCCAATTAAGAAGAGTTTGAATAGCTTCAGAATAACGAGATGCAAGAACCCAATGGTCAGCATTAAATGTTTTACTAGTAGTAGTACTTCTAGCTATATCATTATCAAACTTACCAGCAAGAGTAGCATTAACCCACATATCACCAGCTTGATAATTTGTAGGTTTAGTTTCACCATAAAATATTTTCATTTTACTATCTGCTGTAGCTTGAGCTTTATTGGCAGCTTCAAGAGCTTTCACAACATCGTTATCTTTTATACGATTCCAATCATAAGGTTTAACATCATCATTATATTTAGTAAAACGATAAGCATAACCAGTAATTTGGTCATAATATAAATCTCCTACATGAATTTTCTTAATCTCGTTGGTAGTCCAATCTACAGCAGGAAGGTTTTTAAGAGTAGGTTCTCCTTCATAAAACCAAGTTTCAATAGCACCATCAGCTTGATTCTGAAGGTCTTTGATTACTTGAGAATTATTAATAAGACTTATTACAGTCTTTTCATCAACACCACCGTTTTCTTTAATATATTGGTCAAGGTCTTTATCTCCAATACTAGAACCTATTTCAAGATTAGCTTTAATATTAATTTTACCGTTCTTATATTTAATATAACTTACAGGATTAATACCTTTATCTCCAATATACATATCACCATATACATTGAAGAAAGCTTTACCGTTATAAACACCAAATTCTACATACTCTTTATTAAGATATGTATAATAATTTATTCCAGCGTAAAGAGTAATACTAGGAGCATAATTATCAACAGCGTTAAGAACTAAAGCTGTTTGACGTTGAGTATCATTTAATCTATGTCCTAATTGATTAAGAACATCTCCTGGAGCAGGAGCATCAGAACCAGAGTCAAAATCTATTTGACTTAAATCAACATAATGATATTTCTTACCGTCAATGTCTACAGTATCAGTACTAACATTAACTACAAGTCTCCAAAGATAACTATTTTCTACTTTATGATAAGTACCTTTCTTAACATTGAAAGTTTTAGCTTGAGCTTGGTCACCAACTTTCCATTTATTTTCTACTTCTTCACCTTCTTGTTCACCAAGAAAATAACAACGATAAACTTCTTGATTAAGAGTTTCATTTACAAGATTACCTTCAGCATCTTCTACTTGAGAAATACTCCAAACATCAGTTTTTTCGTCATGCTTAAATACTGGAGCATCAATTTTAATTCTATCTACATAAGCAACTCTAATGCTACCAGCAGGAGAAATAACTAACTTACCGCCAATAGTATCAACATTAAGTATTTGAAGAGTTTCAAATATAGCTTTAAGACGAACATAAAGATAATCTGTAGTAAGATGTGTCTTACCTAATTTGTCTACAGACCAAGTGCCTCCTGTATAAGCAGTAGGTTTACCAATAGTTATTCCATTAAGAAAATCATATATTCCATTAATAACTTCATCGTTTACTTTCTTAGGATAAAGAGAATCACTCTTTAATGCAGAATAAACGTTAGTATTACTAGGAATTTTATTATTAGTAGTAGTTATAATATCAACACCTTTACTATAACCGCCACCAATAACACCATTATCAAGACGAGAAATAATATCTTGATTAATTTGAGCTTGAGAAAGTTTATATGCGTAATCCCACCAATTAGTTGTAGATTCAAATAGTCCATCGTTAACAATCTTATAAATCTCACTAATTGTAGGTTTACGAGTACCATCAATCTCTTGAATAGTTGCAGAAGCACTAATAGTTTCCTGGATTTCATTAATATCAGGAGTTACTGTAGTAGCTTTAACTACAACTTCTGTAGACTCTTGAGAAGGACTATTCGCGTCTATCTCATTAATTGCAGGAATTTTACTCATATTATTAATAATTATATTAGTAAAAGGAGGAGGACTTGTAGAACTTAATATTTTAGCAACTTAAACATTAATCAGATTAATAATTTAATTATATATGCCTCCTCCTTATTTGTATTTTAGCTTATCAAACTTTGACATAAACATTGTCATATACCCACTTTATTTAGCTTTTGAGCATACTTAATATACGTCCGTTATTAGTTAATTATAAACTAATAAAAAGTCGTTTAGAACGTAAATTTCAAAGAAATAAAATTCTTAGATAACATTTTAACGTCTACACTATACGTAAAACCCCCAAGACTAATCTCTAGCCTTGAGGGTCACGGACACACATCTAGCATCGCAAGAAGCAAGGGTATTTTATAATTGAATAATACCAGCAGCTCTAAGTTGATTAAGTAGAGTATTGACAACACCAGCAAGACTTCCAACAGTTGCAGTTTCAGTATCAACATTTACTATATTTGTAATAGCTTTAACTCCACCAAGAGTTGTCTTAGTAGCAGCAGGTAAAGTATACTCTGTAGGTTTAGCTAATGTAAATTCACTAAGTTTAGTAACAGCACCATCAGTACTAATCTTATATGTTACTGCATGACCTTCATCTGTTATGATAAAAGCATTACCTCCATCAGTAGGAAGCCAACTAGCTGTACCATAACCATAATTAATACTAGTAAAAAATGTATGCTGAGTGTCACCAAGTTTAGCAATATTGGCAGCTTTAGTCGCATCATCATTACCTATAGCAAGTTCAACAATTTCACTAGCTTTAATAAAATCATTAACCTTAACTCCTAAATCAGCAACGTCACTTTTTACAGTACCAATTTCTTTGTCAATGTCATCAACTTTAGTTTCTAACTCAACCATACCTTCTCCAGCTCCTTGATTAAGAGCCTCTTTAAGAGTATTCTTATGATTTATAGAAAGTGGTAAGCCATCAACAGCTCCATTTATTTTTGTCTTATCCATATTAGTTTATTTTATTATCAATATTCTTATAATCATAACCAAGTTTAGATAGGATTGGTTTAATAATCCAAGTCCAACTTACTGGAGCAAGTATAGAACTATTTACAATAAGTTTTACGTCAATACCAATAGCATAATATATAACACTAACAATTACTATACTAAAAAGTAATGTAAGTTTCTTAATTGTTCTAGTTACATTACCATGACAAAGATAAATAAGTACAGTAACTAGTAAATAAGTTAAAACATTAACTACTATACAATAAGTAAAATCAAAGTTATTTATTACTTGTTGTATTATTTGATTTATTGTTTCCATTATCGTTATCTTTAATTGCTGCAAATATAGTCTTTTATTATCAATATCAACAGTATCTATATATTAATTAACACAATTAAAGCAGCCAACATTTATATTAATATTAGCTGCTTCAAATTATTAATGTTATCGGCAATTATACCAATCGACTTGAATACCTTTACGACACATGTCTGCATACCAACGATTAAAAGCTATTCCATCATAACCATCAACATCGTCTATTACATCTTTTACATATAGACATAGATGTAGTCCATCAGGAACACTACTACCTAAATAATCAGCTTTACACATATTAGCTACAAATACTGCATCATAAGGATTATCATTATTAGTTAAATGAACATTTGATTGTTTCATCATGTTATCTAACTGTTCTCTTGTTATAGGTTCAAGAGCTACTTCTGTTCCGTTACTATCTCTAGTAGTCATTTTACTAGTTGCAAACTCAACTAGTTTACGATTAAAATGTCTACCATTATAACGAAGATAAACAACCATATCTTCAGGAAGTTCATCATAAACATCAAAACCTTCTTTATACATAAGCTTAGTTATTATAAACGCCCCGTAGAAGGTATGGTTAGAGAAGACTTACCACTACACTCTTCTACGGGGCGGATTTCATATTAATAACGTCCATAACGACCACGCTCACGATGCCCATATTCTTCTCTTTCGTGATAACGTTCTTCATCGTCATAAGGATTACGACTTCTATACTGAGGGTCATCGTCATAACGATTATCCCTTTCTTCATATTTATCAAGACATTCTTCTAGTTCTTGAATTTCCATCTTCATACGTCTAATCTTTTCTTTAAGTTCAGACTTATTCATATTACGTTGCACCATAATTATCATAACTTTAATTTTTAGTTACAGCAGCTAGAATTTTAGCAATGTCACCTTTCATTCCAGCAACTTCATTTTCTATACCTGCTATTCTTTCATCACGTGCTTTATCTTTAGCAAATTGAGGATTAAGTTCTTTAAGAACTTCTTCACATTTAGTTATTTGATTTTTATAATCTTCAATATGTTCTATGACATAATTAGCATGTTGCAGAGTAGCTTCTACTTCAGATTGGATAGTTTGTTTACTTTCAGCAATAATAAGATTACCATTGTTGTAACTAACAGAAGTGTTATTAGCTGGAACATTATTATAATCAATATTACTACCATCTACCTTAACCTTTAAATTTACAACCATCATGTTAGTACCATCGGTAGCAAATATAGGTGTAGTAGTTCCAACAACTTCTCCAATCTTAAATTCTATACCATTAGTCTTATTTAGAATATAAACTCGACTACCTTGATTAAGACCTGAAAACATTATACTATGAGTTGAAGTTTATTATTTTGTTTATCAAATACTATAATGTGAAGACCTGCTGTAAGAGAAGTAAGAGGGTCTCCATCACTTGCCAAGAGAGGAAGAGCTATATTATTAACCATAATTTCAAAACCAGTTGCAGTAGTTGTAGCTGCATTAAAATTAATTACCATAATACCAGCAACTCCCATAGCTCTGAAAGTATGATTAGGCATACTAAAAACAGCATTAGCAGTAGCACTGCCAGCAGTCGTTTGAGTAGCAGCTACTAAAGGTATACCGCCACGATTACCAATGAATTCATTATTTAAAGCCATAATATTACCTCCTATAGTTTAAAACCAAAAACCATTAAGATTATTGTTGTTATACATACCATACTGATAAGCAACACAATTTGGTATAGCTTGGAATGGCTGATAAGGAACTGTTACAGTCTGAGGCTGAGCACACTTAATATCATTAACAGCCTGAGCAATAGGATTTACAGCAGCAGCAATTTGCTGAGCAATTACTCCACTTTGATGTTCAGTAGTCAATTGAGTTTGCAGAGCATTAATCTTGTCCTGCATTGCAGACTTTTCAGAAGCATCAAGTTTAGCAATAATTCTATCACCGACAACATCGATAGATTTATCCAAGTTGCAAGTCTGGTCACGAAGAGCATAACCTACATCAGAGAATCCACGAGTTACAGCACTACCTACATCACCAACACTTTGTTTAATAGTATCAGTCTGCTGAATAGTAGCAATCTGATTCTGATAATTGCCTTCAGTAATAGCATTCTTCAAATTGCAGCAGCAAGTAGCCAACTGATTAGCAAGAGTCATAGTATTCTGAGTACCAGCATTAAGCAGAGCGCCAGTAGAAGAATCAATCTTACAACCAACTTGAGAAACACTGTTGTTAACTTGACAAATAGCAGATTGAATCATATCAACCTTAGTGCCAAACATAGTAGCTAATCTCTGAACAGCAGCACCATTACCATTAATAGCTTGCATGATAAGGTCTCTACCATCATTGTTATTTACCATATTAGCAAGAGGACCAAGACAACCGCCACCATTTTGACCCATATTACCAAACAATCCGCCATTACGCATAAGAGGATAGAGGAAGAACAAGAAGATTATCCAAACCCAATTACCACCACCAAAACCTCCATTACACATAAGTAAAGGAAGCAGACTGTTAACATCACTAGAAGTCTGACGAGTTCCACCATCAGGGAACATAAAAACTTTAGAATCATCCATAACTTTACAATGATTATTAAGATTAATAAAATAACGAATAGTACATTAACTAGTATTTTGTACGTTGCAAAGATAAGCATAAGTTTTATTATACGCAAAAAGATGATAATCGGATTTTATTCCAATTATCATCTTAATTAATTGTATCACTACCATAATACTTATTTTCTTTTTATTTTCTATTTAAACGAAAATAGGCTCAACATCCTTATTAAGAAGAGTAGCTTCAGATGTAGCAAGTCTAAAAGCTCTAGAAGTTTCATAATAATTAGCACTCAGTTTAAGCAAATGTCTAGTAGCTTGAACAGTTCTATTTAAAATAAAAGCTATAGTACTAATTGTAAATCCAGCATGAACCATTTGTTCAACAACAAGACATCTAGTTATTACAACATTTTCTTCTCTAGATTTACCTACTACGTCTTCTCTAGTGATAGACTTTGCTCCATCTATTCTAGTAACAGCACAACAACTAATAACATTGTCTATTACTTTCCAAATAAGTTCTTCTTTCTTGTTCATAAGCAAGTCTTCAGATTCTAACTGCTTATTCTCCATCCTCTTTAGTTTTAAAAGTTACTTCTCCAAATTTATTAGTTATTTGTTTATTTACATAATTAATATAAAGATTAGCTCGTTTAGTATCACCTAAAGCGTGAGCAGCACAAGCAGCTTGGAATATATTCCAACAGTTAAACATTATACTACCGTCACCTTTACAACCATAAGAACAATCATTAAGAATTGCTTCACCAGATTGACTAATGACAGTGAGTAGTTTTATATATACATCTTCCCATTCTTTAGGAATAGAAAGAACAATCATTTCTTCATCGTTCATAACAATCTAACTTTATTATTAAATTTAGCAATATCAAAATCTTTAATTTTATTAGAGTTATTAAGTACTGCTTTATACATACTAATAGTAGTAAGTTTAAGTACTTTATCTCTGTTAACTATAAAACCTTGAGCAGCTAGATACTCAAGAGTTTTAACAACTCCTTCTTCTAGCTTCTCAAGGCTATCTATAGTGTTATTGTTGTCTATCATAAGAACATCTTATTAAGAATTAAACACTTTGTTATTTATATATATAGAATATTCATTAGTAAGAATAAGTAGTTTATTACTTATTTGACTAATTCTATTTATTGAATCTTGACCATCATAAATAATAGCAAGACATTCGTTAGTTACAGCATCAATCCAATCTTCTTTTAGTTTAGTAGCTACACAAATTCCATCCAATTCATAAGCAGAGAAAACATTATAAAGTTTATAATACTCTGTACTAATTACTTTGAATAAGTTTTGTTTTATCAATATCTTATTCTGTTCAATATTGTTATGAATAATAATTTCATGACAAGTATTAGCAACAGCCCATTTAAAACTATCAAAGGCAGTACAAATAGCATTCTTTACTTTATTTCGTTCTTTAGTCTCAGCATCTTGAAAAGCTTTGTCTAGGACACCATTAAGTTTAACTACGTTTTCACTTACTTGCTTTACAGCAGCAGCCATTTCAACGATAGGTCTATTTCTGTCTTTAGCTTTAAACAAATCAACAAGCTTAATAATAAGAGTATAAGCAAGATAAACTCCACTACTAATAAGCACTGTAATATAAGAAGTATCTTTTATAGATTCAGCTATTATATCATTGATTTGATTAAACTCTTCCATAGTAACAATAAAAGGAGAACCTCCCCGTAGAAGATGGTTAGGTTCTCCTTGAAAACTAATACCTATTTAAAATGCGAAAATTGTGTCAAGAAGACCAGTAAGTGTATCATTAGCTACAGGAACAACAATAACTAATTCTTGAATAGGAGCTTCGTCACGAGTACGACCATACTTTCTAGGATACTTAAACTGGATTGAATACATCTTATATGTTGTATCTTCTACCTCCATAGGATAACCAGGATAAATAGAAGCACCATCACGATATACATTAGAGAATCCACGATTCTGAGCACAGAAAGAAGCAAGGTTCTTTACATAAGCTGCATCAAGCGTTGGAGCTACAGCAGCAGTAATAGTAACATCAGTACCAACCAAATCGTCACCAGCAATAAGATTCCAACCTTGATAATTCTTCTTAGCTTCAATAGTAATCTTAGCTTCAGCTACAGTTACCTTGAGACCATCAAGTTGTTCATTACCAGCTTCAATCATATTAGTAAATTGGTCACCAAGTGACTTTGCCATAGCAGCAGCAGTAGTCTTATGTGAACCATTATCTGTAACAGTCCAAGAATAACGCTCATGCTTTTCAGTACCAAGCTTAATAAGCTGAAGTGTATAATCTTTACCTGCAACAGGTTCTGGAATAGTAATCTCTGCCTTAAACATTTTACCTGCTTGAGGAGTAGAAGTTGTAATATGTGCAGAAGCAAAATCAATAGGAATTACAACTGCTTGACTATTAGGACGACCATAAGCAATACTAAAATCGGTAGTAGGAGCAGCAGCAAGCCACTTAGAATCATCATCATTCTCCCACATACCAATAGTACCAGCAGCTACATTGGTCAAGTCTTGTGGTTTACCAGTAGCAGCAAGAACTGCATCACTAGTACAAATAAATAATTGTCTCATTATTACTTAAATTATAAATTACATTTAACTAACGAGAAGTAGGTTCATAACCTTCATCTCTAGCATTATTACGGACATTCTCACGTTGTTGTTGCTGTTGAGCACCTTGAGCACCTACAATACCACCATTAAGAGCGGTACGATACAAATCCACAGCATGTTTAACAATATCAACGTGCATACTCTCAGGAAGTTCACAATCTACGTCTGTACCACCAATATCTTCATTAAACTTAACAATACCAGGCTTACCAATATAAGACAAACGAATTTCATTTACTTCAAGACCACCACCAAACTTATAAGCAGCTGGCGTACCTTTGGTATCAGTATCAGGTTTGTCAATATAAAGTTCAATATTGTTATCATGAATAGTAGCAACAGGACTTCGAAGACTTGGAGCCATTACAAAATCATTAACAACATCAGCAAGATATTGGTCATCTACAAGACGAATTGGGAATATATTAGTAGTAAATGAACTACCACCTTCAGCTTTAACATAATCAATACTCAAATCTACAAGGAAGAAATACTCAATCTTGTTAGGTTTACCATTATCTGCACTACCAGGAGTAGCATATATGTTATCGCCTTTTTTAATTGCAGTATCTTTAGCTTCGCTAGCTATACCAAAATTATCAAGAGGAAGAATATAACTTGCAATGTAGTTAGTCTTTGCAGTAGGAAGTTGAACTTTAGCTTTCCATACTTTATAAAGACTTTTAAGAGCATTAACTTGATTAAGCTTTGAGTTATCAGTGATTACTCTATCACTGGTAGTACCAATGTTTTGAGCAATCACTTGATTTACTGTGTCCGAAATGGAGTTGTTCAGCAACAAGTCTATCTGTGAAGGCAATATTGCTCTCACATTCTGCATACCCATTTGTTGAGCATAGTTTCTGAACATTTGGTGCATTTCAGCAGTAGTCATATCTTTATCAATTAAAAGAGTTTCAATTTGTTTTCCAACTTATTCTTTAGTCCGTTATTGTCAGGATTCTTAAAGAATGCAATAGCATCATTAATATTAGCACCGACAAACAGACCATCAGGAGTATTAATTTGCTGATTATACTCTGAACGAACAAGTTCACCTCTAGTAATAAGAATTTCGATAAATGCTTTATCAAGAAGATTCTTGTCAGTAACTATAGAATTAAACTTCTTAGGGTCTTCAGTAGCGAACTTCATAAGGTCATCAACTTGTTCAAGAGCAGTCTTATTAAGACCATCAGAAATATTAAGACCATTAGTTCTACAATACTGAATATAAGCAGCACTAACTTTACTAGGTGAAGATTGGAGTTCAACAAGACGTTCAATAGCCTTCTTACGTTCAACAATAAGCTTAACCTTACGATTTTCTTCTTTAGCAACATCTTTAATAAAGAAACGAAGAGTAGCATTACTATTAATAAACGCTTCATCTTTAGCTACATCAGGATAGTTAAGACAATGACGCCAAATAATATATTCCTCTACGTTATCAGGCATACCATACTGGTATTTAGTTTGCTCAAGACGAGTAATAGCTTCATCACGTTTAACAGCAGCTTTATAAAGCTCTGCTTCATTAGAGCGGTCTACCTTATCATAAGCTGCAAGAATTTTATCTTCCTCAGCTTTAACAGCGAGATAATCTCTTTTATGATTATAATGGAAAGAAATATTAAGTTCCTTATCGCCATCATTAACATCAAAGAAAATGTTATTAAGATAACCTTTAACTCTAGTAACAAAGTCTGGATGATTAGCAGCAACACCAATAATCTCTGGATAATAAGCAGCTAGCTCACCTTTATTACTCATAAGAATACGTACAGACTTAACAGAAGAACCTATAGTAGCTTTAGGCTTACCAAGAGCTTGCATATTAATTCTACGATAAGCAGAATAATTACGAACAGAAGAAATAACTACAGTCTTCTTTTCAAAATATGGAGCTTCAAGTTCTGCCTCAAGAGCAGCTTTTTCTTTAGCTTCTAATTCAGCTTGAGTCTTATCTGCTGAAGGAGTTTCACCTTCAGCAGGAGTATTATCTTTTCCACTATTTGCAGGACTACCTTTTGGAATTTCAATTTTAATTTCAGTCATAGCAATCAAATTTTAAATATTAGAGTACACACTTGAGTTGGAAGAACTTAGTGTTACGGTCAACTTGAAGACCATAAGAATCCTTAACCTCATAACGAGATACGTCAATGTCTGTAGACAGAGTATTAGCAGGGAAACCACCCCATGATGCAGGAATTGGAGTAAGACCCTTAACAACTCCAGCAATATGCTCTTGACCCTTCATACGTACCTTACGAATATTATTATGACCATCATAAGAAGATGTATCAAGCATAAACGCTTGGTGAGAAGTCATTGGAAGACCAGTACGAGGATGGATATAACCATTGTCACGAGCGTTGTCTGCAAATGTACCACGGTCAAGGAAACCAAGATGCTTCAGAGTAATCATGTGACCATCAACAGTCTTATACTGACGGAAGTAGTTACCATAAGAAAGACCACTCTTAGATTCACTAATCATCTTGTCACCAAGAGGAGTAACAAAACCATTGTCACGAGCATCATTCTTAACAGCACGGTCAAAGTCCTCAACGAAACCCTTACCACAAGCAAGAACTACATCCATATTACCGGTATCAGTATTGCGGTCAAGAATATCACCGATAGTACGATTCAACTTATTAAGAGTAAGTTCCTCTCCATAAGTATCATAGTTACTTTCACGACAAATCTGTTGCATACCAGCAGTGTGTGGAATAGGCTGACCATTGTCTTCATCAATAAGAGTAATTTCACCGTTTACAGTCTTGTTATACTCTGCAAACCAAAGACGCTCTTCATTCATAACACGTTGCTGAAGCTCAAACTGGCGCATCTCCTCATTCATCCAAAGATTAGTAGTACCACCACCACTAGTCTTAAACTCATAAGTAACAACAGTATTACTAATGTTACCAGCAATCTCTTTACTATAACGATGGAACTCAAGTTGAGAAGTCATCTTACCAGGTCCCATAGTATTAGTACGATTACCCTTTGAGAAAGACTCTGGAATAGTAGGAGCAGTCAAAGACCAGAACATACCTACACCAAGATTCTGAGCTACATTTACGTAAGCATTTGGATTAGGATTTGTAATACGAAGACGATACAAATAACCACCATGAGAACCATGACCGAGGTCTTTCATAATACGAACTTGAGTTACACCATCAGGAGCAATCAAACCATACTGCTCAATGAACCAGTGTGTCTTAAACTCAACTTCAAAAGTAGCACCACCTTTACCAGGAGTTGTATTAGCAGTGTTAAACCAAAGTACAGAATCATTGAACTTCATACGACCCATAGTCTTCCAAGTCCAATCTGTAGTAGCAATATCTACTACGCCAGCAGTACCTTGTCCTTCTGTAAGGAAATTAAGTGGGAATCTATCATCATCCATACCAAAAGTATAGGTGAGCATAGAATTAATCTCACTAGGTTTGGTAAGCATAAGATGAGCAATAGTTTCCTCATTAGAATAACCACGGTCATCATAGTTACCACGTTGCACTTCACGAATTGCGTACATAGTTATTAATTAATTAATTAAACATTTAGCTAAATTGAATATTATCAATAGCTCTATTATTATTAGTTTGTGGCTTAGTAATTCGTACAGTACCATGACCTTTATTTCCTTTGCTAACGAGCTTTAAGGTTTTAACCTGCTCATTATTAATAGCCATCTTAACAAGGTCTTTATAAGTTCCACCTGTGAACATTAACCAAGCACTAAGTAATTCTTGATTAGTAGCTTCCTCTGGAGATTGATTAGCAAGCGCACGCTCATAAGCAGTAGCAATATTACCATCTTCATCTTTAAGACCACGAGAAAGATAATCATAAAAATCATCTGGAGTAACAGTAACTTTCTGACCATTAACTTCTTTAACAAGAGATTCAGGAAGTTTGTATCCTCCAATTTCACGCTTATCAATAGTATCTTTAATACCTTTCCAATAAGCAATAGTATCAGCTTCATTTTGTTGACGTTGAGCTTCTGCTTGTTTAGCATAAGCTTCATCACGCTCTTTATCAGCATTCTGAAGATTAGCAAGTTGAGCTTTAGCTTCATCATAAAGACCACCAGAGTCTTTAAGATACTTAATGTAATTATCGTTAAGAGAAGCATTACCAAACTCTTTAGCAGCAGCTTTAATAATAGCAATCTGTTGCTCCTCAGACTTCTCATCAACAGTAATACCTGAACGGTCAGGACGCTCACCAAAACCACGAGGGTCACCACCATTTACAGTAAGATAATCAACAAACTGCTTGAGAATAGGATTATCAACAAATACTTTATTAACAGCAGCAGAAGCTACTTCATTGGATTTAAGTTCAATAGCAGAATTGATATAATTCTTAACACCTTCAATGTCATCAGTAAATTCAACTGGATTACCATTCTCATCAGTAATATCGATATTCATAGCTTTACGAATATTTTCAATATTTACATCAGCTCCAGGTTCATCAACTTCAAGCGATTTAATCCACTCGTCAACATCTTTAGCTTCTTTAAAAACTTTACCATCTGAATCTACAAGGTCTCCATTCTCGGCAACAGTATAAGCTTTACCTTCAAACTCAACTTTTGTACCTACATCAAGACCCCCCGTAGAAGGGTTGGATGGATTGTCTTTGTCATTATCCTTATTATCAGGATTGTCATTGGCATTATCGGGGTCAGGATTATCTTTATCATTTCCATCACCGTCTTTACCGTCACCATCTTTATTATCACCAGAGCCATTACCACCGTTATTATCACCAGTGCCGCCTCCGTTACCTTGGTTATTATTAGCGCTAGTACCACTACCATTACCACCGCCACTTCCAAAATCAATATTATCGAGTTCAACCATCAAACGATGATGCTGACCAAACCCAATACTATTACGAAATACAAACATAGCTTTATAATTTAAATGATTAATAATTACACTAACACTTGTTAGTTGCTGCAAAAGTAATACCTTTATTTATACTATGAAGAAAATCATAAGTTATTTAACTATCATTATTAGAAGTTTCATCAAATCGATTATTAGTAGAATAAAGATTATTAATGTCATCATTACGAGCATGAGTTTCTTATGCAATTCCAGTACTTTAATTTATTGTTTGCATGTATTCTCAAGTGGCTTTATTTGATACAAATATTCAAGTAGATGCAATTTCCTTAACGTACAATCAATTTAATCTAAGTGGCTTATAAGTTAATCAGCTATTTATAGATAACGTCTCAGAATTGAATTTAAAATATTAAATAAAATTTTATCACGTAAAATAAAAGGAGTAATACTCTCACGAGCACTACTCCTAACAATAAAACAACCAACAAAACAAACAATTTATTTCTTATCGTATCTATTCTTATTTGTCTTTGCTATCTTTAATTGATTAGCCATTTCTTCTCTCTTTACTTGACGGTCAGCAGCTTTATTGTAAGTATCCATAGCTATCTTCTGTCTTTCAAGTTGAAGTTTAGCAGCTTCACTAGCTTTCTTACTTTCCTCTTGAATACGAGCTAATTGATTCTTAGCGTATTCATCATTTTGAGGATTTGTATCACCTAGCAAAGCTATATCACCTTTAGCATATTCAAGCTGTAAATCATATTGTGCTTTAAGAGCAAGTGTTTCTCTATCTTGTTCACCTTTAGCAGCAATCTTTTGTAATTCAAGTTGATTAGCTTGTTCTTGAATAGCTTGGTCCATTTGTTTCATCTGTTCTTCATGTTGTTGCTTTAATTGACTAAATTTCTTAACAGCATCACTAATAGCAGCAACATTATCTCCAGTAATAGCAGCAAGAGCAGAATCCAAATCACCATTTTGTGCAGCACTAAATGCCCATTGCTTTAGTTGTTGAATCTTATCCATTTCCTTAGCATTATTTCTAACAGTAGTACTAAGGTCAGAACCAACAAATGAATTTACATCAAGACTAAGATAATGTTTCTTACCAGTTGTCTTATCAATATAAGATGTTTCTAAACCTTCAATATAAGCACATTTAGCAAAGTCTAAATCTCTATTATAGTCAGCACATCTCATTTGGTCAAACATTTGGAATATTACAACAGAACCAGTACTTGATTGTGCAACAGCAGTTTGAGTAGTAGAAGCTCCAGCAGATTGAGCAATTTGACCATAACGTTGAGCATTCATATCAACAAGCTCACGAGCTTCAAGTTTAATAGCTTCTTTTAGATTACTAAGTTCAGTAATATATTGACCCATATTTACATTAAGTAATCTAATGTTTTGCATCTTAACTCCTGCTGCATCTTCTTCATCATCAATAGGAAGTACACCATCAGCAGCCATTCTATAAATAGCATCTTCTGTATCGTTAGATACAAGAGACTTAGGCAAAAGCATAATAAGCATTTTATTCTTTGCTATTACCATTTCTTGATGATAAGAAACTATATTACGAAATACTTGGAAAGGAGTAATAGTTTCAATAATACTAAACTTACCAAAATAAGGAAGTACTTCCATAATACCATTATAAGGAAGTTTACCTTTACGTTCATAAAGTATAGGTCTAGCTTTAACAGGATAAATACCACTATATCTAGTTCCTATTCTGTAACCTTCATAAACTTGAGGTTTATATTCCCATTCAATACTAATATCGCCAGCTTCTTTATTCAACTCATAATCTTCTTCTACAACTCTTTGTTCCTGAAAACCAAGTTGATTTACAAAAGTAAGAATACCTTGACGGGCAAAACCTTTCCAAACTACATGCCAAACTTCATAAAGATTACCATTACGAGCACTAGGATGTTCATCTTTAGTTTTAAACAATCTACGTTCTTCATCAGTGAACTTATCACAAACATTAGCATAATGTTCAAAGTATTGGTCATATCTCAGAGGAACAGTCTTTGTAGCATAGGAAGCATCATTATAATACTTATCAAGAAAACTTCTATCATTATCATCAAGATAATCATCAAAAGCATCAAGAATTTGATTATAACTCATTTTCATCTTTCTAGCAAACATATCATGGTCTTCAATCATATATTCACTATTAGGAATAGGATAAGCTTCCATCAAAGGAACACATTCTTTAATAATCTTATCTCCTCTAAGTTCAGTATATGTATAACATTCTCCAAAAGCACAATAATTAAAGAATGCAGTAAGATAAATATTAAGGTCATTAGTAATATCTCTAATATAATTAAGAATATCTTGACCTTGCTTACTTTCGTTATCTATATATTCCTGGTTAAAGTTATTCATAAACTCCTCTGGGTCAGGCATAACATCTTGAGGATTTATAGATTCTACAGATTGACCTTGACCTTCAGCTTGTTGAACAGCAGCTTGATAACGTTTTTGAAACTCCTGTTGAAATGCTTGTTGAGCAGCTTCCATAACCTTTTGTTTAAGAGCAGCATTTCTATTAAATACTATATCAGGATTATTAGCTCCTACAACAAAATCATGAGGATTCTTAAAATACTCTCCTATATATCTACGTATAATATCAGACATAATATCATAATTACGTAGAGTAGCAGGAAAATTCTTAAAACGTTCTTTACTAGCATTGTAAGGATTAAGAGTTTTTCTATAAAACTCTTGAGGTAATTCACCATGTAGAATACGAATTTTAGTTTCAGTATCACTACGGTCATTCATACTAATTCCTAAACCAATAATATAATCAATACTATTAGTGTACCAATAAGGTTTTGCTTTCTCAGCAGCACTAACCTTTTGTTTAGGAAATTGATAAGTTAAATTGTTATTAAACATACGTATATTTATTAGTTAACTAATTATTAAACATACCATGGACGATTCCAAATATTATCATTATAATTTTCAATAGTAGCTTTCTTACGATGAGCAAGTTCTTTAGCAGCTTCTACATCATTAAGTTTCCATTGAAGTGCATGTATTAACATTTCAGATACTCTATCGAAGTTACCTTTATCATTCCATTTAAGAAGTTCAAGTATAGTTTGATAATCATAAATAGTTTGAAAGAAATAAAGTGGTGTACCATCAAGTTTTTTACCAACTTCACTATACAACATTTCTTTAAGTAATCGAAGTCCTTCAAGAACTTTAGTAGTACCTTGTCCACTACCACCACCCATATTTACACCATAGGATGCAGTAACTTTAGCTTTAATAGAACTATCCCAAAGTTCTACTGGGTCTTTCATTAAGTACTTTAAAGCTTTCCATTTAGTGAAATTACTAACAGTTTCACCACGGTTAACCTCAACACCAGTAGTACCAATACAATTATAATAAACTGCCATAAAGTAACATATTCTATCAGCTTCTTCAAGTTTCTCAGGACGACCATAATATGCACATACTACTTTACCTTTAAAGCCGTTATATTGTGTAGGGTTTTCCCAAACTTTAATACTATTATGAGAATGTTTATTAGTGATACCACTAGTTTCTTTATTTACACCTACAGGGTCATAACTTATAGAATATTGACCTTTTGGAATACCAACTTCATATTTACCATTTTCATTAACATGATTAACTCTAATAGGTTCAAACCATTTACGAACACAACCATGTGGATGTTCATGTTGTTTACGAGGTACACCTTGAATCCAATCAAAGAAATCTTTATTAAACTTACCACCTTCTGCTTTAATACGAGCATTAGTTTTAAATATTACTTTACCATCAGCATCTTCAAAGAACATACCATCATCAGATATATTAGTATAAGCTGGGTCATTTTTAAGTACCTCTTCCCAGTTCATTAAAGCTTCAGAACTAAATAAGTTTTCACTAGTAGAACTGAATGATTCACTAGGCATATTAGCATACTGACCTAAATAATTAATATAATCACTAAAAGTCTTACTATGAACTTTCTTATCAGTACGTTCTTTATAAGCAATTCTAAGACCCATTTCAATGTCAGAATTACCATCAGCATCCATAGCATACCTGTCACCAATCTGACCTTGAAGACCCCAACAATAAGGTTTGAAATAACCACAAACTTCATTACGAGAATCTTTATCCCAAACATTCTCAAAAGCTATAAAATGAAAAGCAGATGGATTATAGAAGTTACGTTCAAATGTTTGCATGTTACCACTAGTAGCAGTACCCCAAGCAAATAAGTTACCTGTAACATAACTACCAGTACGCATAGCAGGCTCAGTAACATTCATATACTCGTCAAAGTTTTCCATAGTGGAAACCTCCTCAGTCTTAACACTAACAGCATCCTTACCAATAGCACAATCAGGATTGTTATTTGCAGAAGCACTAAATAAAGCACTATTCCAACTATTTGGACTAATATCACCATTAGGAAGTTTAAACCCTAGAGTAAAGTTTTCAGCAGCACGAGAAAGAATTCCACGTTTAAAGAAAGTCTTATTCTCATAAAAATAAAGATTACGAATAGTAAAATCAGTAAGACCTCCACGCTTAGTAAGATATTTACTATCAGCAGCAACATGAATACAAACTTTATTAGGTTGAAGATTTATCTTATTAGCACTATGACTAGCCATAATATAAGAAAAACCACCACGACGAGTTTTATCAATAAGAAGATGAAAACCATTAAGTTCACAAAACTCTATAATAGCAAATGTCCAAAATTGAGCATCTATAAACTTAGGAAAGTCTTGTTTCTTCTTAGCAACAGAACCTCTATCAGTATGAATAATAGTCTTTTCATCAAGCTGTTCAATAATAGTATAATTCAAGTAATTATACATATCTCCACTAATATGAAGATTACGAACTACATCATTACGCATAAAGCATGGAGCATCAAATCCATGCTTACGTCTATACTCTTCTCTTTTACGTAATTGACGATGAGGAATACTATCTTCTTTATATAAAGTATATCTATCGCCATTTATATGATATAGAGAAGCCATCTCAGTAAGAAGATTAGTATTAACAAACTTATCTCCTCTACGTATATCAAGAAGAAAGCCACCGCTTTCTCCAATCATAAACAAATCATTAGGGTCTTTATAACCTGCTTCTCTAGCGTGTTTATACTGACCAGTATTATCGTTTATAAATTGAAGCATAGGGTAGCTTTCAATATACTTTTCTACTGTATGATTATCACTCATTTTATCAAACTTAAAATTAGTAATATAATAGTAGCACCAGCACTACAATAAGCAACATTACGTTGTTTTGTTACTTTCTTACATGACCTATCCAATAGTATATATCTTTGTCTAGCTTGTTCTGCAAGTACACTATCATTTCTAATAATTTGTCGAAGATTCTTATTAATATCTTTTTCATAACTTAATTCTATTAGTTTAGCATTAGCTTTACGAATATCACTAATTGCTATAGTTACACTATCTTGTTCTATCCGCCCCGTAGAAGATGTTGATGATTTACTTAATGAGTTGATAGAACAACTTAACAGTACTATCATTATCAAGAGCTTTAACTTCAATAACTTTTGCATTTTTAATACTATCTAAATTATCAACTTTAATCTTTAAACTATCATTATGTTTCTGTATTTCAACATCATGTTCAATAACGTTATGTGTTTTATTGTGATAAAGACCTCCAACAATTACAGAAACACAAACAATAAGAACAAGAACTAAAAATATAAAACAACCTTTATTGGTTTCTTTAGCAAAACTATCCATTGCTTAAACATTTACTAAAAGGTTTATAACTATGAAGATTATTAATAATTTCTTTATCAATATCTTCTTGAACTTGAGAAGGACATATAAAACCTATATTTTTATCAGGTATTACAGTTTTAAACATATCCTCACAATATTGTTTACGAGATATATAACCTATTCCTCCTTCAGGAGAAATTACCATTTGTTTCTCTTCGCTAGAAAAAATATCATGAATTGCTTTTTCTAAATCTTTTATAGTAAAAGTACCTTGAACTACACCATCAACAAGAATACAAGCCATTACAAATCCTCCTTATTATAAAACACATAAAATTATACGATAAATAATACCAATAACACCGAATATAGATAAAGCTATTAAATAAACCAATAAACTATATCCTATACCATCTCGAATATCATAATCTTTCATTACAAATCCTCCTCATTAATTAAAGTATAAGTAAATAGTTTACCATATCTTTGACTAATTTGTCTATGAACAAGTTTCATAAGAGTATCAAAATCTTCTTTATTAGCAAGAACTTGACAACCAGCAGACCAATTATCAACTTGAGTAGAATGTTTTCCAGCTTTATGAATATTGATACCAAATGTACCTTCTTCTACAGTCTTTGGATTAAAATCATAAACAGCATCTTTATTATTATCTCTATAAACTTTTACAGGTTTATATTGAACAATAGCTTCATACTTACCTTTATGATAACCAAGTTTCCAAGCAGAACGATATTGACCAGGAACAAGTATAGCACAACCTTTATAACTTACAGGTTTAGTCATACTAGTAATACCTGGGTCAGTAGTAGCAGCAAATATATTTCTAGATTTGATACCATACATATCAATATATTCTACTACAATAACATCATCAAATTTATTAGTAACATTATTATTAGCATTTCTAATACCAATAATGTTAAGATTATACTTGCCTTTATTAAAATAGGCATATCCTTTATTGATGAGTATTTTGCTGAAATCAGCTTTACTTGCTTTATTAAATAATTCTTCATTCATATCTTATTATTTTAATACACCAAATATATAAAATGTTCCAATTTCTGGAATACCTTTACAAACATATTTAATATTATCGACTTCTTCAATATGAAGAACTCTAGGATTAATTCGTCTTCGTCTTGTCATATTACCATTGTATTTCTGTTTGTGGATTTAACAAGCCTTGTTTATTAAGTTTAATTCTTCTATCTTGAAACATAGCATCTATTTCATTACGAATATAATTAATCTTAAACCAAGTAACAATTTCCTTACCTTCTTTATCAATCTCATACATACCATGAACATCACGATAAGGCATACCATATTTGTTCTTTACGAAAGGAGTTTGAATATGACAAAGACCTAGACCAACACAAGGAATACCTAATATCATTTCAGTCATTCTGGCATAAGTAGATAATTGCATAGTATAATGATTACCATTACAATTTTCTAAATGAGCAAAAGGAGGTAACATAAACTCATGAGTATTACACCATTCATCAGTAAGTTGAACAGGTTTAGTAGTTTTATCTTTACGATAAAAACCACTAGTAAAATGAAGACCATCTTTATTAGTTTTCCAATCAAGAATAACAAATCTATCAGGTCTCACACAAAGAACATCTATAGTACCACTAAGAAGTAACTCTGGAACAAATACTCCAATTTCAGAATAAATAGTATAACCTTTATCTATATAATATTGAAATACTTGATATATTTCAGGATACTTATTATTAGTAGCTTCTTTAAATTGTTCTATATCTAGAGGATGAGCTGTAAGATTAGGAATATCAGCTACTGTTATACATCTACCACTTTTAACTTGATTAAGATATTGAATAGCATCTTTAAACATACTACTTCCTTTAATACCATCTTCAAGTCCATTATGAGTAGCTGTACCACGCTCACAAGCTTCTTTAGTTATTCTTTCCCATTCAGCTTCAAGTTTACGTTCACTAATACCACGTTCTTTAGCTTTCTTTCTAAGCCAATACTTCTTATCAAACTTAGGACAGTAATTTTCTATATTAGTAGTTACACTAAGATATTCATTACCTAAAGTATCGGTATATTTATGCGGACCTTCATCGAAATAAAGAAAGTTATTTTCATAAATACTATTCATAACTTAAACAATATAATGTTAAACATAATCAGCAGCGTTCATACTACTAGTAATAGCACCACCACCTCTAGCTTTTTCAGACTCTTTCTCATACATAAGATTTTCCTTAGCTTCATTTAAAGATTTTAAAGTCTTAGGAATCTCAGATGCTTTAGCAGTAACTTTATCTACTAAATCAAGAAGAGTACTTACATTTTCTATAGTTAAATTAGCTCTATCTCTAAGCTTTTCATTAAGCAAAGCATTAATAGAATCAACTGCAATATTTACATTATGTAGAGTTTTAAGAAGATTTTCAACAACTCTACCAGCTTCTCCTATATTTTGAGCGTAATATCTTTTAATTATCTTCAAAACAAGAGCACTAGGTATATAGTTAGCTGGAAGACCAGCTTGTTCTATAGCCATTTTAAGAGCTTCAGCATCACTTAAACCACTTTGTTTTGCAGGAGACTTAGGGTCTCCAAGATAATAAATAACTATACAGTCTTTTACATAACCAGATTTATCTTTAGACTTATCTCTATTATAAAGTTCTCTAACGTCTTTATCTAGAAGTTGACGAATAGTTGGAGCTTCAGGCATACCATTATCATCAATAAGCAAAAGATTATCTATTATTAATCTATCTCGTTGCATGGTTCAGAATAATTTAAACAACCTAAACAATAAAATCTAATATTAGCATAATATTTACCACGACGTTCAACACATTTCCAATAAGTTTTACCATTTTTATTAGCCATACGTGCAACTTGATAATTATATACTTTTGCTTCATTCTCTCTAATGACAGCTTCTCTCATCATTGCAGCTTTAAAATTTTCATAGTTTTCAGGACTCATGATTTCTTTAGCTGCATCTAGAGTTTCTTTATTCTCAGCATAAGCTTTTGAACCAGCTTTTCTTTTAATCTTACCAAGATAAGGAATAGCTGTAACTTCATTAGCTTCTAGATGTCTTTGAGCATCCTTTTCAAGTTGAACTAGAATCATCATAGCAACGTCCTTATCTATAATATTATCATCTATAGTTTTAAGTATAGATGCTTTATTTTCAATAAGAACTTGTTTACCAGTAGAACTAGGAAATTTACCTTCTTCTAAACCTTCATCATTTATTTTATATTTCATATTAGTAATATTATTAACATTATAATATGAAGCTAAGAGAGCATAAACTCCCTTAGCTTTTTAAGCCTCCCCGTAGAAGATGTTCAATATGGAATTACTTACCCATAACAGTTTCTCCAGCATCAGGAGTAATATAATATTCACTAACAGGAACATACTTTCCTACAGCACCATGAATGTTACAAACTGGAACAATCTTAAAATCTACGAAATAAGTAGGAACTTTAACAGCCATAAGTTTCTTATTTAAATCAGGATTAGTTTGAAGTAAATTAAGTAAGAAACCAGGAGTAAGAACATTAGCAGGAGAATTAACATGATGTCCCATAGATATATCACTAGGAGAAATAACTAAAGTTTCACCAAGTTTAATAGTATTAATAAACTCATTATCAGTATTACTCTTAATCATAACAGCAACACCACTAACACTTGCGTTCTTATTCTGCTTACTAACACTTACAATAGTAATAGGACGCTCTTTAAATACAACAGCAATAAGAGCATAATCCTTACTAACATTAACATGCTTAACATAATCAGAAATTACATTCATGTCAACTTCACTCATACTAGTAGGCATACGAAGGGTCTGATTAAGACCAAGATAATTAACTTTTAAATCAACCATAATTTTATATTTTAAATTAATACTTTGAATAGTGTCCGTACTATTAAGTTATTTTAGCCTACAGAACTTAACTTAGTAAAGAGTAATACTGTAGGTACTTAAAATAGTGCTGCAAATATAGATAATAATAATGAAAGTAATAATAGTATTAGTAATAAATTATAATTAGTTAAACGGAATTAACTAAATTTGATAATTATCAGCATGATTAATGAGAAAATTAGTAGTAAGATTAATATTATGATTAAGTAAAGATAAAGATAAAGATGATGATAAAATAAAACAAATAGTGGTAGTAGAGAACATTATAAAACAAACGATGATAATGAAATAGTATAAAGTGATTAAATAAAGATGATGATTGTAATATAGAATAAGGTAGTGAAAATAGTATAGAAAATTATATTTATGATTGTAAGGGAGAGGGTATTACTAGCAACCCCCGTCACTAAGATAACGAATTGAACTCCCCCACCCAGAAGATAAAGATAAGAATGCTTTTCTCACTCAAGAAAAAACAAGAACAATTCATCAAGAAAAAAACAAGACTTGGCAGGAGAAGTACTCACTGCTGTTGGTCGTGTACCAACTAATAATAACTTCTTAATTATATACAATTATGACAACAATTAAAGCAATCGTGAATGGTGTTCAAGTTTCTAACATTAATGGTACTATTAGTATTAGTATTACAACTAATGCTACATTTGATGGTTTCATTAGTAATGTTGACCGCAACACTGGTGTTATTGATTACACTAGAGGTATGGTTAGTAATGTACGTTTCACAATGAGTCAGTTTGTCCATTTTGTGAACGCTATTGCTCCAATGCACGCATATTACTTTGCTGGCATTAATCCTTTTGAGCTTTCTCAGAAGGATGCTAGAGACCTTCTTCTTGGTGCTACAATAACATTTACTCGCAATTTCCAGCCTGCTGGTACAGAGTATGTTGATGCTAATGGTGAGCACAAGGCTACAAATGGTGATAGATTTGATACTCAAATTCTTTCTATTGAACCATCTGACCTCAATAATGCTATCATCTTCGACATGGAACGTACTCCTGTAATGGTCATGGCTGCAATCAATGCTGCAAAGACTGTTCAGCCTGTGATTACAGATGATACTCCTGCTGCTGAAAAGTCTGCTGAAAAGCCTGCTGAGAACAAATAGTTTAACTTGGGGTAGGGCTTAGTGCTCTACTCCTTGTTATCTTGATTCTTCTTGTCTCTACTCATCAAGAAATAAATGAGAGTACTCATCAAGAAAAGAACAAGATTTGGTCATCAAGAAAAAAACAAGACCCGACAGTGAAAAGTTAGTAAAGTTCCTTATAAGACTTTTAAGACTTTTCTTATTATTAATTTAATTATAGGAGAACTATATTATGGCAAAGTTTAAGATTAGACCTTATGATGATTATAAGGCTTGGGATACTGCTGATACTATTGAAGAAGCTAGAGCTAAAAGAAGTAAACTAGCTATGAATTTCTTTAGTAGAGCAGTTGTAATTGTTGATGAAAATGAGAATGAAGTTGACTAATGATATTGATTATGAGGATATTTATGATAATATTAATGATTATGAATATCCTTATAACCATATAAATAGAGAAGGAGTTTAACGATGAATAGTATAAGAGTTTTATTAAATGCTGTAAAAGGTAGTAAACTTAAAGTTAGTATTACTATGAATACTGGCATAACTTATAGATGTTATGTTGCAGGTTATATTGATACTAGTCATTTTCTTGTAACTAGAAAATATGGAGATGAAAATTATGATATTATAGATGTTGGATATGTTGGTCGTGTTGTAATAAAAGCTAGTCATTAGCTATAACATTAACGCACGCACGTACACGCACACGCACGCACGTATATAATAATAATATAATATATAATATAATAACTAAAGTTATTATATATATCTATTATATTTATATTATTATTATATACTGCTTACAAGCTTAAACGAAAGTCGAGCGAAGCGAAACTTGAAGCATTTCTGTTACACTAGTAATAACTATAAAATAAATAAAGATATGATTAAACTAAATAGTGATAAAGGTAGAAAAATTGTACGTAATTATATAAGTGCTTTAAATGGTGATTCAGAAGCTATTAAATGGGCTTATGATAAGCGTAAAGCAGAGTATGATACTTATGATGATGAACTAAAAGTTAGTGTTGATAAGTGTTTTGATTGTATATAATGTGTAATTGAAGGTGAGAAAGTTAAAGATAGTGTTGCTGAGACAGTCCCACTTTCTCATCTTCTAAATACTAATACAATTACTAATTCTCATACTACTCTCATTCTTATAATAATAATACTAATACTAATATTAATGTTGTTGTTATAACTTATTCTTCTCATAATAGTATTACTATAGTAACTTATCTTTCAGCTACTTACGATGATAATAGTATTTATTTTACTATTCTTACTACTGCTGATACTACTATAAGTGTTACTTCTAATTATTCTAATGTTTAATTTTTAATATATTAATGTTATATGAATATAGATTTGTTCAAATACTTAATGAAACTATTAGTAATACCAATGATGTTTTTAAGTCTTGTACTTATTACTCATGGTACTGATGATAGTATTAATGGACTTAATGTCCTTGGTATTATACTACTTATCATAAGTGGTGCTATTATAATTAATAATACTAGTAAAGATGAAGAAGGAAACTAAAATAATATTTATACTTGGTATTATTCTAATATTAAGTATATTTAGTTATATTATCTATCTTATGGGACTAATGGTATATGATGCAAATAATATTAATTATAATAATCATAATACTAATATTGTAGAACAAGATAATAGTTCTAGTTGTTCTGTAAAATGTATGAAATATAACGATTCAATAGATTCTTTAGCGTTTAGTAAACATGTTGATTTATCTAATATAGATGGAGATAATTTCTATAGTAGAGAAATAAATGAAGTTTTAACTAATGGTAAAGTAAATAAATAGATTTTTTTTAGTTAATAAACATATTATAAACGTTTTAAAATTTACAATTATGGATACAAAGAAAGTATTGAGCCAGCTGATGGCAGTAGAGACTAATGAAGTTGTTAAGGATGTTACTATTAAGAACATTAACACAACAGAGATGACAAATTATTGTCGTGTTGCTATTACTCTTGACAAACCTGTTAAGGGTTTTGTAGCTAATCCTTATCTTGGTAAAGAAGCAGGTAAGGATGGTGTTCCAGCTGATGCTAATGTAACTGATGAATATATTATTGGTCTTACCAATGTTATATTTGTTAGTAACTTTAGTTTGATTGCTACATTACGTGAGATTCCAGATGTAGCATTTGCTGGTAATGCACTTCTTGAATCACCTAAGAGAATTGGTGTGATTCTTAGTGGTGCTAAGATTAATGTACTTCAGGAAGCTGTAGCTGAAGGACAAGAGTATCGTAATCCATTTAGTGATAATGCTACTCCAACTGTTGTTAAACATGATTCATTCTATAATCATGTATTTGATATTCGCCTTGGTGAGTTTGGCAAACAGATGGTATTTGAGTTGGCTAAACATATTATGTTTGACTAATTATTATAAGTAGTAGTGCTAGAAATAGTGCTACTACTATTTATTAATTTAAATAAGGAGAACTTATTATGTGTGTAACAAAGTATTATTTTGTAAGTAGTAGAGTTAAAGAACGTGATGGTTCTTATTTAATGATTAGTACGAGTAAGAGTTTTACTCACGCTAAAAATATTGCTAAAGCTCGATTTAAGAGCTATGGTTATAAGGGTAAAGTGGTAAGTATTTATCCTTTTAGTGCTTCTATTGGTAAAGCTATTGCAATTTAAAATAATAATAGTTAATATAGCCGCCCCGTAGAAGATATGGTAGATTAAATTCATTATCTTTGCATTGTAATTAATAATAATAGTTATGATACAAGATAATGAATTTGATTCTAATGCTCAAGATATTGACGCATTCTGTACAAGTCATGATATTGATGATTATGACTTATTTGGTGAAATTATGGTTGGTGATGATGCTAACTATGATGAACTTAGTGATAATATTTTATATGAATAATTAAAACATAAGAGAATTATGAAAGAAAGAGAACTTAGTCCTAGCGATAAATCTCGTAAGACTAAACTTAGTAAGAAAAGTGTTGAAGAACTTGTAGGTATTATTCTTCGTAAAGATGATACTGAACGTAAGTTAAACAAAACTATTGATACGTTTAAGAAGCTTCAAGTTACTAGTGAGAAAAGAATTGAAACTCTTCAAGATACTCTTAATAAGAGCGAAGAGATTCAAACTAGTCAAGAAAAGACTATTACTGCACTTAATGATACATTAGATATTAAATATAAACGTATTTCTATTCTTGAAGATGATAATCAAGCATTTTCTAGTAGAATTGAAATGCTTGATAAAACTATTAATTCTCGTAATAAATCATTACGTGTAGCTTTTATGCTCATTATTGTATTATTGATGATATTGGTTTCATTAGTAGTATTATAATTGTGATTTTATTTTCCACAAACATTCATAATATGACTTATAAGCGTATAAGTTTTCATTTTTAAGTTTTAATGTACTCCAACCACTATTGCTTGTGAAAGTAATAGTGGTTTTATTAATTTAAATATAACTGTTATGGAAGAAAATGTTATAACTGGTATTGTAATTGCTGGTGATTTATATAATATTATGCCTAGTGGAGTTAAATGTCCACAATGTGCTGTAAAAGACTTTTGTCTTAAAGGTAAATTAGGTAGTAAAGTACAATTTGATTGTGCTAGTGTTCATCTTGAAAAGGTTAATATTGCACCTAATCAAGTTGATATTAATAGTTTGAAAAAAGCTATGCCAGTTATTATGCCTAATTTTGGTATAAATACTGTTGCTAGTGGTAAAAAATGTAATGTTTAAGTTATGAATAAAGATAATATACTTCCTAGTCCTCCAGATACTATTGTACTTAGTGATGATGTACTTGATGATATTTACTCTGATATACAGGCTGACCAAGCACTTATGCTTGAGCAGTCTGGCATTTATGAGTAAAATTCGATTTTTGCGTATTTTTCTTCGTTGTGAGATATTCAAATATAATATCCGATAAGTTATTCGATAAACAATTTGTATATCTCACAACGAAATTTAAAATATTACAGAAAATGATAGTTGTAACTCAAGAAGAACTTAGAGTTAAAGACGCAAGAGCACTTATGATTATAAAGAATGAAATTAGTGGTCTTTATGATTTTGTGAAATTTGATTATTTCACTATAAGTGCTGTTGCTGAATATTTATATAATAGATTTAAAGATAAGAAACATGATATAATATATCATACGTTTGTTTCTTATTGCGGTATTAATAAACCATTTAAAATACTCGTGGGCTCGGAGATGTGTATAAGAGACAGGTAATGAAGTTAAACAATTTGCTATTGGTACTAAAATTGAATATAATGGTAAATTATATGAAGTAGTACAAGGTAAATTTTGTAAGGATTGTTCTATTGCTAGTATTTGTTCTAGTAATGATATAACTAGTGGTAATAGAATTGGTGAGGTTTTATCTAGAGATAAAAGACTTAGTATATTTGGAGAATGTTCACCAAATACTAGATATGATAATATATCTATAGTGTTTAAAGAGATTCCAATGACTAAATCAGATAATAATATTATTAATTCTAATATTATTCAACCTTTAGTTGAATCTGATGGTATTGTAAAAGCTTTACAGATTAAAGCTCCAACTAATTTTGAGATTGATGTTGAAGCTAGCGATTTAGCTAAAGGCATTATAAAGTTTAAGGATAAATGGTTAACTCTTGAACAATTATATAAATTAGCTAAAGATAATGTTTACTTTACCAATCGTGATGCTATTAAAGATTTTGCTAACAGTAAAATGGTAGCTTTAGCTAATCTTATGGATATTGCTAGATATTTTAATGGTGATTGGAAATATAATATTACTAAAGAAGATGTAGGTTATGCGATTGCTTATTATAAATTTGTAGAAGAACCACATTATTCAGTTTGTAAAATTGATAATTCTGTTTATACTTATTATGGTAATCCAGTATTTAAAAATGAAGCTGATGCACAATATGTAATAGATAATCCTAATTTTAATAATATTCTTGATATTATATTTAAATCATGAGTTTATATAAATATAACATAACTGTTAAAGTTAATGATGAAGATGATAAGTATAATGCAGTAACTTTATATTGTGATATTAAAACTGCTGTTCAACGTTATTTACGTTCTATTGGTCTTCATCATAATAGCAATGTTAAAATAGAAAGAGATTTTAAAGTATAAAATTATGGGAGACGAAGATTTATATGTAGGTAATGTTAGAAACTATTATAATACACAAAGTATTATACTCAGTGCTAATGAACGACCTAATTTAAAAGTTTGTAGTAGTAGTTTTCCTGATGGTAAAACTCAACGTAGAGAACGTAGAGCTAGAGCTATTAAAAGAAGAAAGGGCAGACTATGATACTATGTAATAGTTGTCTTTATCAGTTTGATATAAGACATTGTAATGTACCTGATTTTGGAGAAGTTGTACAATGTAATGGTTATGTTGATAAAAAAGACTTTTACAAACATTCTTCAAGACGTACAGGTTATGTTATTCCTTATAACTTTCCTCTTAATACTCGTAGAGGGTTTAGAACTATATATTATCTTATGAAGCTAAGTCAGCACGATATGGCTACTATAATTAAAGATATAATTGCTGTTAGACATGCTGGTATTAATTTCATAACTAATATATGTGATAAGTTAGAAAAGGAAAATGATTGTATGCTAACTTCTCTACGGGGAGGCTAGAGTAATTAAGTTCTGCTAAGTGTAGTAATACGGCTTATGGTGCGAAACCAAGCAGAACTACTAATATTAATAATTAAATTATAATAGTTATGGAAACAAAAGAGTTTAGAAACAAACACAAAGAAGCTAAACGTATTCTTGATAGAGCTAGAGCTGAATATAAGAAAGTACGTACAGCTTTAAGTAATGAGGTTTTAGAACCTTATGGTATTCACGTTGGTTCTGAAGTTGTTTATAAACGTAAGAAATATAAAGTTCATAATGCTGTTATAAATAGTAAGAACTTGATATATGTTACTATTTTTCCTATAGAATTTGAATACTTTGAAGGAGAAGATAGAGAACAAGTACCAATAGAATGTTTAGTATAATCATCTTATTGATGATGCAATAATAGTATTAATAATTAAACTTTTTGTAAAATGGCTAAAAAACATGATGAAAGAAAGGATTTAAAGTGCGTATCACGTATTGCAAAGATTGATGGTAATCATATTATTATTCCAATCAATGCAGTTATTGGTATTCGTACTTGGGGAAGAATTGATTTTCTAGTTCACTATTGTGGTTATGTGCTTAATCGTGGTGCTAATTCTATTAAGCCTTCTAATCTTAATTTTGAAGATAGTGCTATAAGTGCTAGAGAAGCTAAAAAGATTAAGAAAGAACATAAACTAACAAACAAGAAGAAATGAATGTAGATTATTCTAAGCTTAAATTTGTATTTAAGCCTAAAGCTTCTACTAAACGTAGAGCACCAACTGTACTTCCTAATAAGAAGTTAACTAAACTAGTTCCTGGTCAAGTTATTCAAGATGAACAAGGTAATTTTAGTGTTCATATTAAGTTTGTTGATTATATTAACAGACTTACAAAAGATACTGTTATAAGCGATATAGGTAAAGATGGAATTACTATTCCATTTACTGAAGATTCTTATGATTTAAGTAAGTGTGAACGCATATTTACTCGTGTTGGTCAAAGAAATAGACAGTATATTAGTTTACTTCTTAATGAGAGTGATAGAATATTCAAGAAAGCAGACCCTAATCGTTATGTACCTTTTTGTCATAACTGGATTTGTTCTTGTTGGATTGTTAGAATTGATAGTAAGCTTTATGCTAAATTCAATAGAATTTTAACTCTTATTGGACATGATTATAATGTTAAACATTTAATTGATGAAGAGGAGGATATATAATGAGTAATAACGATGAATTTACTATAAATACTCCTACTAAAAATAGAGCTAAAAAGTTTACTTTTACTGATGACCAAACAAAAGCTTATAATGGTCTTATTAAGTTTATTAATGAACCATATAATCCTAATGATTTTAAGCGTGCTTTGATTGGTCCTGGTGGTACTGGTAAAACTTTCCTTCTTAAAGCTTTACTTCAAGATTGTAATATACCATTCTCTGAAATAGGTTTAAGTGCTCCAAGTCATAAAGCTTGTAGAGTTCTTAGAAATAGTATAAAAGGTACACATTGTAATGTTAATACTATTCAATCTGATTTTGGTTTTAAACCTAATTATGATATTGAAAAGTTTGATATTAACAATGTTACCTTTGCTTCTTATGGTCGTATAAAGATTGAAGATTATCGTCTATATATAGTAGATGAAAGTTCTATGCTTAATCGTAGTCTTGTTGCTTATATCGATAAGATGATGAAAAAGTATAGTATTAAACTTATACTATGTGGTGATGATGCTCAAATCCCGCCCGTAAACGAGAGGGATAGTTATGCTTTTAAAGGTGTTAAAGCTTTTAGGCTTACTCAGATTGTACGGCAAGATGAAGATAATCCTATAAGAACTCTTACTGAACTTCTTCGTGGTGATGTTTATAATGGAACTTTTAATTTCCTAAATTATATATCTCGTAATCGTAGTAAATTTGATAATACTATGACTAAAGGATTTGTAGTTTGTAATTCTGCTCAATTTCAACAGGAAGTTGTGAAACAATTTAGTGACGAAGCAATTACTCGTAATACAGATTATGTTAAGGTTATATCTTATACTAATAAAGCTGTTTCTGATTGGAATAAATTTATTAGAGAAGCTATAATTAAAGACAGTGAAAAATCTGTTATTACTAAGAATGATTTAATTACTTCTTATGTTACTATTGTTGACCAATTTAATGATGCTATTATTCAGAATAGTGAAGATTATATTGTGAAAGAGATAGCTAATTATACTCATCCACAATATGAACTTAAAGGTTTCATGGTTAAATTTCAAGCTGTATTTGGTGGTCAAGTTACTTCTCCATTATTCATTATAGACCATAGAGATAAATATACTATGGCTATGTATTGTAAGATTGCTGATGATTTGATTCAACAGGCTAAGAATGCTCGTAGAGATATTCGTGCTGCTAAATGGAAAGCTTATTATAAGTTTAAAGAATCATGTCTTCTTCTTGTTAATATTGGTAGACCTGATGGTTCTATTCTTTATTATAGAGATTTAGATTATGGTTTTGCTATTAGTAGTCACAAATCTCAAGGCTCAACTTACAATGTAAGCATGGTAGATGTTATGGATATAGTTTATGATAAATATGGTAGACCATATACTAATGCCACTGATATTAATAAGCGACTTTATGTTGCTGTTAGTAGAGCTAAAGAAAAAGTATATTTGAGATATGGATATTGACAATAATAGCTTTGTTAGACTAGTTCGAGTTCTTAAACAAAAAGAACAAGATGTAGCTAGAATTAAAGATACTATATCAAATGGTATTCTTGATGAAAACGATTTAAACCTTGGTGATACTGTAAAGTTAACCAAAAAAGATAACAGTCGTACTGTTATTGGTACTCTCTTAGATGCTACTATTGTTACTGTTGATGATAATTATCATAAAGGTGTTGTTGTTCGTCCTGACTATATATATGAAAATGTCGAATTTTCGTTGGCAGAATGGAACATCGAAGTGATACCAAATTCGTCAGATAACAATTTTGTTGAGTTTTAAGTGATTTGAATAGTTAGGCTGATTAATTAATCACGAAAATTATTTAATGCGCTCAAATTGAAATTTAAAATATTAAATAAAATGTGTGATGTAAGCAATATTCCTTCTATTAAAGAACGTATTCAATGTTACGTTAGTAAAAGAGATGAAATAGAGAAAGATTATCAGAATCGTATGCGTACTCTTAATGAAGTAGCATCTGCTGATATTCTTGCTCATTGTCCTATTAAAGTTGGTGATGTTTATGTAACTGAAAATAATAGTGCTTGGGGTGCTAAACGTCAATATTATAAAGTTGCTAAACTTGAAGCTAAGATTGATGGTACAGTTAGTGCTTATGGTAATAAGAGTAAATTAGATGGAACTTGGGGTAAACGTGATAATATATACATGTTTACTGTTTCTATGTATAATGATTATACTCCTACTGATTTTACCAAAGTAGAAAATTATGTTGAACGTAAAAAAGATTAATTATGAAAAGAAGTGATAAAATTAAAGCTCGTAAGCGTATTGAAAATGGTTGTAACTTTCCTAGTCTTATGACTATTAGTAAATATCCTGGAGGTACTTCTGGTTATTATCGTTATTGGTAATTGGTTATGATTCCTAAAGTATGTGATAATTGTGCTTTAGGTATGTTTAATACTAAGTGCAAATGTCTTCATGGTGTTGGTAATCCAATGTCAGGTATGATTATTGTTGTACCTAATGTTGATTATAATGCTTATAAGAATAAAGGAATGACTTTTAGTAAGTATGTGGAAATAGTAAAAGATGCTATCACATCTTCTACGGGGGGTCTAGAACAACTAGACCCTTTTATTGTTCCTCTTATTCGTTGTAAGCTTGATGAACGTTGTCCTATAAATGAACTTATAACTCGTAGATGTATGTTACATACATTTGCTGATATTAGAGTTAATAATATTAAGAAGATAATGCTTCTTGGTAGTGCTGCTAATGATTTTGGTTTTGATATTACTAAAGGTAAAGATAAACTATATTATATAGCTCCTTATGTTTATAGTACAAATTACTCTCCTTTTATTAAGTTTATAGATGATAATAAATACGATGAATTTTGTAATCGTCTAGTTAAATGGCTTACTGCTAATAAAGATAATAATTATAATGAAATGGAAATAGTAAGAATAATAGATGATACATAGTTTAGCTGTAGACTTAGAAGTATTTGAGAATATGATTTCATTTACTTTTGTAGACCTTAGAGATTATCTTGATAAGTTTGCAGATTGTAAAGGTGCTTTAACTGATACTTTAACAGTTGAAGAAATTAAATCTAGACTTGATAGTGTAAAGAGCTGGATATTTTATGTTAGTGATACAGATGATTCACAAATGTTACAGTTGATAGACTTCTTTGAGAAGATGCGTCCTATAACTAAAGATGATGGTACTGTAGATAGATATGATTTATTTGGTTATAATAATCAAGCTTATGATGATATGATGACTAAAGCTTTCCTTATGTATTGGAATCGTTTTGATACTAGCAAACAACTTTGTTCATTTCTTAAAGAAATAAATGATAAACTAATATCTCTACAAGACGATAAAGATGCTTTATGGAATGACCCTTTGATTAATGTTATTCGTAAGTATAGATTGCCTTATGTAACTGTTGATTTGTTTAAAGTTTATGCTCTTAATTCTGCTGGAGTAAATGTAGATAAAGATACTGGTGAACGTAGAAAATATGGTAAAAGTTTAAAGCAAGTTAGTATTAATCTTAAATGGTATAATCTTCTCGATTTTAAGCTACCTCCAATAGATGATGAAGAAGGTGATGTATATAGGAAAAAAGATGAATATAAAGGCATGACAAATGAACAATTAAATCATTTATTTATTGGTGACTTTAATAGATATCTTCTTCCTAAGTATGTAAAACCTATGCTTCATTATAATAAGAATGATGTATTTCTTGTTTGTGAGATAGCTAGACAAAAGCCTGATGAGATTAAACTTAGATATAGTCTAGGTCATGCTTTTAAACTTAATCTTTTATGTAGTGCTAGAAGTAATATTGCTGATAAACTTCTTAATAAGTTCTATTCTGAACGTAGTGGACTTAAAGAAGATGCTTTTAAGAATCTTCGTACTCAAAGAACTGCTTTATCGTTTAAACGTATTATCTTTCCTCATATTAAGTTTAAGACTAAACAACTTCAAGACTTACTTGAAGAAATGAAGAAAATTGTAATATATAGAACTAATAAAGATAGTTTTGTACGTGAAATAGATTTTTATGGTACAACATATACTCTAGCTACTGGTGGTATTCATACTCAAGATAAGCCTGTAATACTTAAAAGTACTGATAAATATGTTTATGTTCATCACGATTATACATCCTACTACCCGAGTATAATGATTAGTTATGAAGTAGTACCTGAACATCTTAATACTAAGGTGTTTGTAAACATGGTAGATTACTTTAAACAGACGCGTGTTAAGTGTAAACATACAAAGGATGAAGATGGATTTGTAGTTCCTGGTGTACATAATAAACTTGCAGCTGAAGCATTAAAGATTGTAATCAATGCTATTTATGGTAAATACGGTTATGAAAATTATTGGCTTTATGATAGACTTGCACAAATGAGAGTTACTATTAATGGTCAGTTAATGACTATGACTCTTTGTGAATCTCTTGAACTTGCTGGAATACATGTTGTTAGTGCTAATACAGATGGTATCGTTATAAAGCTTCCTTATGATAAAGTTGATGTTTATAATCAAATTTGTAAGGAATGGAATGAGACTAATAGAATGTCTGCTGATGATGAACATTATAAGATGCTTGTTAGTCTTAATGTGAATAACTATTTTGATATTCAAAGTAACGATAAACTTGAGTATAAAGGTGCTCTTGACCCAAAGCAGTATATCAAAGACTTAAAGAAAGGTTATGATATGCCTATTGTAGCTACTGCTGTATTTGAGTATTTTGCTCATGGTACATCTGTTATGGATACTCTTCGTAATCATAAAGATATTCTTGATTTTTGTAAAACTCAAAATGTTGGTAAACAGTTTGAAGTTGTTTATGAAAAAGTAGTAAAAGGAAAGCGTGTTGAAGTTCGTAGTCAACCTCATGTTCGTTTCTATGTATCTACTAGAGGAGTTGTGATTATGAAAGAACATAAACTTACTAAAAAACGTAGTGTTTTAGCTAGTGGTAAACCAGTACAAATTCTTAATTTACTTGATGATAAAGATATTAGTGAGCGTAATATAAATTATGCTTATTATTATGAAGAAGCTTATAAGATTATTAATCCTATTAAGCTTGGTATAAGTCCTAATCAAAAAGGTAATGCAAAGAATAAAACTCTTAGTGGAAAAGCTCTATTAAAAAAGAACTTTGGATTGTATAATAGTTTATTTGACAATGAAGAAGAACAATGACAGAAGAACAAGTTTATTTAAATGCTGTTGAAGCTTGGAGAGTAAATAAAGGAAAAGGTACTTTTGTAATACCTGCTCCTTTTGATGCTCTAAAACCTCTGCTTTATATTCTTCCACAACTTTATAATAAGTCTCCTACGACTAATGTTGTTATTATTGTGAAAGATTTTGCAGACAGAAGTAGTATTGAAAGTTATCTAACTACTTTGAACAATGAAGTATGGAATAATTCTTTTCGTACTGTAATACATAATGGAAATCTTAGGATTTTAACTACTGAATATGCTGCTGAACATATTAATGATTATAGTCCTTTATTGACTATAATTTATAATCCTAGTATATTCCATTTTGTACATATAGCTATGATAGAAAAGTCTAAGTTTAAGCTAGTAATTCTTAATAAACTGCTAGATAATAAAACTATGGATGATTTCTATACTGTTGCTCCTAGTATTGGTAATTTTAGTCAGAACGTTATTGATGAAGTTAGGTCTAACCGCCCCGTAAAAGAGTGTTTGGTTGAATTAACTATAGTACCTGATAGTGAACTAGATAAAGAAATGAACTATTATAATAGGGAAATTTCTACTGCTCTAGCTATATTTGGTAACTTTGATAATATTAAGTATGCTCGCTTGGGAAATAGTGCTACTAATTGTTCTAGTATGATGATATGTGATGCTATTGCTCGTACTAACGGTTGGGATAATCATTTAGATATGTCTTCACAATTTAATAGAGACATAGATAAACTTTATAGTCCTGCTGCTATTAAAGAACGTGCTGATAGTATTTATAATATCGTTAGAGAACGTAGTACTAAACTTGCTAGTTCTAAAGATAAACTTAGTAATATCTTAGATATAGTCAATGACAATTCAGACAAGAATATACTCATTATAAACAAGTATGGTGAATTTGCTAATCTTGTTACTGATTATCTTAATGATAAATCTGGTAAAAGAATTTGTGCTAATTGCCATGATAAAGTAGATAATGTTCCTGCTGTAGATGATTATGGAAATCCTATTCTTATAAAGAGTGGTCCAAAGAAAGGTCAACCTAAACTTCTAGGTGTTATTGCTCAAAAGAAACTTGCTCAAAAACTTATGAATACTCATAAGATAAATGTAATTTCTTGTGGTGCTTCGCCTGACAAGTCTTTAGATGTTGATATTGATTTGGTTATAATCACTTCTCCGCTATGCGATACTATTGAGAGCTATTTCTATAGACTTTCTAAGGTTCATTTTAGCAATGAGGTACTATTATATACCTTATTCTATAAAGGCACGTTAGAGGAGAAAAAACTAGAAGATAGAACTATTCCAGCTAATCATACAATAATTAACAATTTTGATAGAAATGTTAAAGTTGATAATAATAATGATTATTGTATTGTTGATTAAAGAAAAGTTCTTATCTTTGCAGCAGAAATTAGAAAACGAACTAATAAGCTCTTTGAAATAATGAATGATACTAAAGATGAAAATGGTAGCAGTCGTAGTTTGACTGTTAGACAAGATGATGTTAATACTGGTATTCATGTTCTAAATCTTCTTGATGAGAAACAACTTGCTAGTGCAGAAGTATTTCTAAAGAAGATTATTGCTACAGAAAAAGGCGGTGTTAAGAGTGTAAATGAAGGTCTTGCTATTCTTATGAGAGCACAAGATTTAAGATTACCTTTTAGTACTTGTATAGAACATATTCATGTAATTAATGGTAAAACCGGTGTTGATGTTCATATCGTCAAAGCATTGTTGTTAAGGGCAGGTATAGTCTGGGAAACTACTAAAGATTATGTACCTCAGTATAAGTATACTGATGGCAATAATGTTTATGATGAAACACTACTTCCACAGTATTGTATTAAATGTCGTACCAAAGCAGAAGCTGAAAGTAAAACAGACGATGATTTCGTTGGTGTTTATCCTCTTAAATACTATAAAGATTTAAAAGGTAGAGTATACAACGAATTTCAAATTAATGAACAATGTATTAAGTGCATTAATCTACCACAAGCTATGAAAGTAGCTCAAGAAGGTAAGTTTCCCGTTATTAGAACTCAGGCTACTCCTACAGATTATGTTACTGAATATAAGTTTACTAGGTTTAAGAGAATATATGGCAAAGTAGTTGAAACTCATGCTACTGGTCATTTCTCTTATACAGAAGCTAATACGGCTGACTTATTTACTAAAGATACTTTTAAGAAATATACTCGTATTATGATTGGTCATCGTGCTTTTATGTATGGTGCTCGTGATATAGCTAGTGATATTCTTATGGGTGTTATGTCAGACGATGAATTATCCGAAGTCTTTGCCAATTCTGTTCCTAACGATGAAGACTTTGTAAATATTGAAGAAGTATCTAATGTTGATATTTCTTCAGAACAAGGAACAATTTAGTGTGTAAATAGTATTATACTATATAATTATTTTATTAACAATTTAAATATTTAAAGTTATGAAGATTAACGGTTTATCATTCGGTATCAGTGCAGTAGCAAGTGGAGTTAAGAGTAGTGTAGTTAATGCTGAGCCTCAGCTTATTGTTGCTACTACTAAGGGTGGTTTTGCTATCACAGGTTCTGTATCTAAGGCTCTTGGTTTGCAGGCTGGTGATAACATTATGTTTGCTAATAACATCGCTGATGTTGAAGCACTTGTAATGGCTAAGGAAAATGCAGATTTGTTGGATTATGCTCAGAGTAATGGTTTTGACCTTGAGACTGCTGAGGGTGTAGAAGCTTGTATTAAGTCTCTTACTGTTTGGTATATTGCTAAGGGTGTTCCTATGTTTAAGAAGGATGGTTCAGAAGCTACTGTAGCTGTTCGTCTTACTAAGGAAGAGAAGAAGAAGCTTTATGATGAGAATGTTGATGCTATCATTGCTGCTAATCGTGCTCAGCTTATTGCTGCTTACAACCTTAATGAGGATGCTACAGATGATGAGATTAAGGAGCATTATACAGTTGATGAGATGCAGAGTCCACAGACTCAGGCATTCAGTGGTTGTAAGCTTGCTGCTAGTGGTAATGCAGTTGGTACTGGTCTGAAGCTTACTTTCTCTGATACAAATAACTGGGAGCAGCTCAAGGCTGATATGGAAGATAAGACTGCTTTGAAGCGTGTATTCTCTGTTGATGTTAAGGCTGGTGAGACAGGTAAGTTCAACGATGGTCATAAGATTGTTGATGTTATCTATTATCCTCTTGGTGAGTATACTGATGAGAAGCCTGCCCGTGTAGCTGCTAATAAGGCTGCTGAATCTGCTGAGTAATTAGTTCATTCATTAGATATTCATTCGCTTTATTTATAGGGAACTGAGAAAATCAGTTCCCTTTTTTAATCAATTAATATAATCGTTTTAAAACTTAATTAAGTTATGACAGATGTAACAAAGGAAGCAGCAGCAGTTGCAAATGGTGCTGCAAAGAAGAATCGTAGAGGTATTAGTAATAACACAGTAGCTGCTGCTCGTCTTAAATTTCATGAGAAAGATGCTAGTCCAGCTAATGGTTTATTTATGGCTCATCTTGATTCTGTAAGTGTAGAGTGGTCTCAGAATGCAGAAGGTAATTCTTTTGCTGGTCTAAAGATGCCTCGTCTTGTGGTTACTTTTGCTAGTAATCATGAGAATGTTAAGGAACGTCGTTATGTTACTAAGACTTTCTTCCCAGTTGAAAGTAATGTTGATACTATTCCTGGCGGTAAGAATGCTTGGCAAGTAGATGCTCTTCTTAATTGGACAAAGCATCTTCTTGATGTATTCTATCTTAAAGGTCGTGAATTGACTGTTGAGGAGGAAGATGCTCTTACTCTTACATTTGAAGATTATACTGAAGATGAGAATGGCAATTTGGAGTATAATGCTGTAGATGCACAGGATGTTCTTAATGGTTATCGTCATATCTTTGAGAACGTTGCTGCTATGCTTAATGGTCAATTTAATGTTGTCGATGATGCTGTTTCTAAGCCTTGCTTTAAGGATGCTAATGGTAAGCCTATTCCTTGTTGGATTAAATTGCTTCGTGCTACTCGTAATCGTAAGGGTGATTGGGTAGATGTTGACCGTAGTAAGGATTTGCAGTTTACTTCATTTGTTGGTTCTGGTGCTATTGAATTAGTTAAGATGAAGGATGGAAAGATTCTTCCTCCTGTTATTCTTGCTATTGATAAGGTTAAGGAAAGTATTACTCCTAAGCAGACTAACAAGACTCCTACTGTTGGTGTTCCTGGCATTCCTGGTATGCCTGGTATGGCTGGTGGTGCTGTAGTTCCTCCTGTTGGTGGTGAATTTGCTGGTGCTCCTGCTGGTGGCGGATTTGACCCAACTGCTACAGATGACCTTCCATTCTAAGTAGATAAGTAAAGAGTTATCTTTTTGCCTACTAATTCTCAACTAAAGTTTAATGTTCTAAGGGGTAATGATGGTAGTAATACTGTTGTTGCCCCTAATTTTTGTAATGATAATATGGGTAATAAATATATAATTCCTCTTCCTACAACAAAACCTATAAAAGAAGAATATCTTAAAAGAATAGGTGAACGTTACGGTCGTTGGACTATTATAGCATTATCTAGACGACAAAAACGTTGTGGTGTAGAATATCTTTGTAAATGTGATTGTGGTACTACTAGAGTTATTCAAATTAGTTCTTTAATTAACGGAAAAACTAAATCTTGTGGTTGCATACAAAAATCTAATTATGATACAAAAAGTAGATTATATAAGATTTGGTGTCACATGAAAGGTAGATGCTATTGTGTTACTGATGCAAAATACAATCAATATGGAGGACGAGGTATAACTGTATGTGATGAATGGAAAGATGATTATAATACTTTTCTTTCTTGGAGTTTAAATAATGGTTATACCGACGAACTAACTATTGAACGTATAGATGTAAATGGTAATTACACTCCTGATAATTGTAAATTTATAACAATGTCTGAACAAACTAAAAACAAAACTGTTAGTCATTTTTATAAATGTAAAGGAGTTGTTTATTCTCTTAAAGAATTAGCTGTCGCTTTAAATAAAGATTATAAAAGTCTTCATAGAGAAGTTGTTACTAATGGACAACTAGAAAAATATTTTCTTCAAGAAAGCAATTATTTAGAATACATACAGCAATATGAAACGAAATCCTTTAACAAGTAAACTTACTAAAGAGTTAATAGAAACTCGTATAAGTCAAATTGATATTATGTCTAAGTATTTAAACATAGACAAGTCTATTATAAATGATTGTATTGAACATAATAGACTTATAAAATCTGTGTTTAGAGACGATGATACTGATGCTTCTATGGGTTTTAAATATAACGCTCATGGTAAGTTAAAAGTTAGAGATTTTGGTGGAACAGGAGAAATCATGGATATATATGATACTGTAGCTTACGTACTAAGTATTGTATATGAAAGACCAATTAGTACAAATAATAAACAAGATTTTTATTTTGTACTAAGTCATATTTATAGAACGTTTTCGTATGAAATTGATAATCATATTAATGATTATGATGTAGACGAATCTATAAAGAATGCTCTCGTTAAAGCTCGTAATAAAAAAGCTATTATTGAAATTGTTCCTCGTAGTTGGAATCGTCAAGATAAAGCTATATGGGCTAAATTAAATGTAGATTTGAATTATCTTAATACTCATTTTGTTATTCCAGTTGAACAGTATTATATTGATAGAGTAACTAATCCTACTCCTAAATATAAAGATGCTAAAACCGACCCTTGTTATGCTTATATGCTTGGTCGTAATAAATCTGGAGTATATCTTATTAAACTATATTTTCCATTACGTGATAGAACTAAGGAATTAAAATTTATAACTAATTGTAATGTACTTGAAGGTCTTCCTAATCTAGAAAGAGAAGATTATGATTATATTATTATAACTAAATCTAGTAAAGATAGATTAAGTTTAGGTAGTCATTTAAGCAAACATACCTTCTACGGGGCGAATGGAAAAACTCTTAATATTGGAGTTGTTAATCTTCCTAGTGAAAATTATAGACTTAAAGCTAATGAATATACTTGGCTTAGAAAAAGACTTAATGATGAAGGTATGATTGTTAGTCTTCTAGATTTTGATAGGACTGGACGTGATGGTGCTGATTATCTTTTAGAAACTTATGGTATTCCTTATCTTTTTATTACTCGTGGAGAATTTGGACTTGAAAATTATGAGTGTAAAGATTTTGCCGATTTACATGATAAATTCAATAATGATGAAATAGATACTTTTATTAAAGAAACTATTAGATATGTCGAAATCCGATACAGAAAAGATAAGAGTGATACCGATGCCTATTTCAAAAGATTATCAGACTGTGATTTGCCATACTGAGAAAGTTGGTGGTAAAGTTAAATCACAAACTCGTATTCTTATGACTTGGATAAATGATAAAGAAGAAGCTCTACTTGATAAAGGTAGAGCTATTTCTATAACTAGAGGTGGTATTACTTTTGACCTTGACAAAGACAATATATTTTCGTATGGTGAAGTAGATTTTCATGATGGTACTGAAGATTATGACGCTTTAAATGAATTAATTCCTTTTAAAGATATTGTTCATATTCCTCTTAATTATGATTATGATACTCATACTTGTAAAACACCTACAAAGATGTATCAAACTAGAGAAACTGATGATATTGGTGCTATGGTTCAATATGCTCATGGTCGTCTAGGTAAACCAGATAAAGTTGTAATATTTAGATTAATAGCAAAACAATGGTAAGATTTCCAAAAGCTTATACTATGCAAATAGACGAACAAGTTAAAGCTATGGCTATAAAAGACATTAGTACTTGTGGCGCTGATGAATTTGTTGCTAAAGCTTGCGTTCGTCTTGATTGTTCTCGTATTATGAATGATATGAGAATGATGCAAACTATTGGTACTCCTTACCAATATGAAGTTAGTCGTACTCTGCATGGAATTAATTATGCTCTTGAACAAGGGTGGATTGATGAAAATAAAAGAGACGAATATGTTTCTAAACTTGTAGCTTTACATAAACGTAATCTTAAATATGAGGAAGAGAATCCTCCTATTATATATGATAAGAAGAAAGGTTTAAAGAAAGCTATTCGTACTACTAAGAAGAAAGCTAAAGAAGGAACTCTTAAAGGTTTTGAGAAGCCTAAGAAAGAGAAAGCTCCAAGTGCTACTCAATTAAATGCTCAAGCTAGAGCTAAACTTATTAGTAAACTTAAAATTAATATATGATATTATATAAAAGAAATGCAAAAGGAAGTCCTATTTGTTGGCAAATAAATAAAACTAATGATAATTATGAAGTAAGTTATGGTCCTGTTGGAGGTAACATACATTCAGAAATTATCAACGGTAAACTAGTTAAAGCTAATGAAATAGAATCTCGTATTAAAGCTAAACGTAAAGAAGGTTATAAAGAACTTTCTGAACTTAAAGATAGCGGTCCTGTTAATATTGCAAATGAGTTTGCTCTTATTAATTATCTTAATACTTATCTTCCAAAGAATAATACTACTAATGAAGGTTTTGTTCTTCCAATGCTTGCAAAAGTACTTAAAGATAATAAACCTTTCGATAAACGTAGTTACTTAGGTCAGTATAAGATTAATGGAGTTAGATGTATTGTTGGTGCTGAACAAACTAATGATATGTTTAATCCTATTAGACTTACTTATCGTTCTAGAGAAGGTACTGATTGGACTCCTAAACTAGCTTGGATGGATGAAGTAATTCTTCCAGCTATTAAAGATGATTTACTTGATGCTATGATTGAAGAAGGAGCTTGTCTTGATGGTGAGCTTTATATTCCTGGTTATAAAGTAAATGATATTAATAGTTTTGTTAAGAACGAAAAACTTCCTCAACATCTACTTCTTCAGTATTGGTGTTATGATATTGCTATTGATAATATGAGTTATGAAGCTAGACGTAAGTTTAAAATGGATAACATAAGTAGACTATGTTATACTTTTGATACTTATGAACAGCATCTTAATAACAAGAGTAAACTTATATTATTACCTGATATTAATATTAATAATATTGATGATGCTACAAGATTTAGAGATAAGTTTATAGGTCTTGGTTTTGAAGGTCTTATTATTCGTGATGTTAGTTCTGCTTATCAGTTCGGTGCTAGAAATCTAGCTATGCTTAAATATAAGCGAGTTGATGATGCAAAGTTTAAAATTGTTGATGTTGTTCCTGAAGGAGTTAGAACTACACTTTGTAAACTTGTTCTTAAGAATGACGTTAATGATGAATTATTTGAATGTACTCTTAATTTTGACCATTCAAGACAAGAGTATATTTTAAAGAACAAAGAAAAATTTATTGGTAAATATGCCTTTGTAGAATATAGAGAACGTTCCGGAGTTAAGAGTGTTCCTTTTCACGCAAAAGCTATTGATATAATTGATTAAAATTTAAAGTTATGATTGCTAATTTATTAAATTCTATTTCTAAAGCTTGGATTAAAGCTGAACAAGCTAGAGAAGAAGATAAACGTGAAGAAATAGTTAATTATATTATTAGAGATATAATTAATGAAAGCTGTGGTTTAAGAATTGGTTCTATAATTGATTATAATCCTAATCAAAAAAAAGCCTAGAAAATATACTAAAGTCAATGAAGAATTTATTCCTCAACGAAAAGTTGGTATAGTTACTAAATTGACTGTAACTTATAGACCTATTCCAATTAGTGTTAATGATGAAGAAAGTGTTCTACCTAAAGAAATAAATGTTGGAATGTTGCAACTAGGAATACACGTTCCTACAGATGAATATAGTACTTGTGGTAAAGGTGATTATATTATCAATATTGATGAATTTAATCTAAATAATGATGATATTAATTACGTTTGTAATAATGCTCTTACTTTATTATAATTAAGATATGAATTTAAACGCTTATGATAATGTTAATGAAGAATTAGATAAACATAAAACTTGGTATTCTCCAAAGTTTAGAAGATTGTATAGTCGAGAAATAAAGTTTAGAATGTTCTATAAGTTCATGAAAAGATGGAATGAAACTAATAATCGACATGATTATTTTCTTGCTGTTAGTATGAATAATGTTGATGGTAAGTTTAGTATAACTAATAAAGATAATTATAGTAGAGTAAAGTTTACAATTCCTAAAGAAGTTATTGAAGATTCTATTCTTAATTCTATGACTGTAGATACTAATGTTGAAGTTAAACTTGTTGATGCTCAACATGATGGTGAAGTGTATCAGTTGAACATATAACATTAAGTTACTAGAGCCGCCCCGTAGAAGATGTGGTCGATTTCCACTTTATTCTTTGCGTGAGCGGCTTTATCATGCTTGCTTATATCTTGATAACAAATCAAATTTCAATGCGTTATACGAGAATTTAAAATATTAAATAAAATGGCTTATGTACAAAATGGAGTAGGATATACTTTAAAATGTGATAAATGTGGAACTTTATTACATAGAGAAGGAAAAGATAAACCATTTCTTTCGTTAGATATTGATGAACTTGATTCTATTGCTAAAGAATATGGTTGGTTAATTAATAAACGAGTACATAAATGTACTTATTGTAGAACATTTAAAAAGTAAAATTATGACTAAAATTAAAGTAGGTGCTGAACCTAAGAAAGAAAGAATTAGACATGTTGTTACTAAAAGTGAAGGTATCCATGAAGGTATTCACAGAGATGAATATGGATATTATGATAGTAACTATCATTGTTATTGTTTTGCTTATGGTTATTTCTTTCATAGAGGGAAAACATTAGCTACTAAACTTACTCCTGATTATATTAAAGATAATTGGGACAGAGAAATGTGGTGTGCTGGTCTTAAAGATACTTGTATGGCTCGTATTGACCGTAAACGTAAAATAGCTGTAATTAAAGAAGGAACTGAATATGCTTGGGAAATTGAACGTAGTCTTCCAGCAGATTATACTATTTATAAGACTGAAGAAGATATTCCTATTTATGATATAACTGAACCAAAGAATAAGAAAGTGCTTATTAAGATGCACATGATATATCTTATTAAAAAGTATCTTGAAACGTTCTATCATGAATATAAAGTTCTTAATAGCGTAAGTAAACAAATTCCTGACCATAGTTTTATTGCAGGTAAAAGGAATGAATATTTTGTAGAAATTAAAGCTTTTGTAGAGAAATATAAGTTTATTCCTAGATGTAAACCTTTATTTGATAAAGAGATTTGGGTTAGTAATTATAAAGTTAAGTTTCCTTCAATTAATGCTATTCTTAATGATACTTTGTTTACTGATGAACAAAAAGAATACATTAAAAAATGCAAGCTCTATACTAAGTTTTGTCTTCATAAAGGAATTAGTTGGGCAGAACTTAATAAAAAATGGTCTGATGAATTTGTTGCAGAAATAGAAGCTAAAGATAAAGCTGAGGAAGAAGCTTTTCGTAAAAGGGAAGCTGAATATAAAATTAAAACTGAAAAGAATTATAAAGCAGCTTTAGCTAAAGCTAATCAAACTATTGATGATTGGAGAAAAGGAGATGCAAAACAAGAAATTCATTATACTAGGTATTATGCAAATCCTGATACTAGAGAAATTAAAGCTATAGATAATGTATTATATCATACTATGTTTCCTAATACTCAACTTAGAATTAAAGTTGATAGACCTAATTGGGTTGAAACTAGTAGAGGTGCTTTAGTTCCTCTAGAAACTGCTATTAATGTATTTAATCAATTATATGTTGATTATATTATTAGCGGTAAAACTGAATTTCAATTTAGATATGGTGAATTTAAGATTGGTTCGTTCATGGTTTCAAGAGCTAGTTATGTTGATAAATTTACCGATATTAATCATTACGAAAATCCTTGCGAAAATACTTATAAAGATTTAGGTTATAAAGAATGGATGTTTAGAATAGGTTGTCATACTTTATGGTTTGATGATATTAAAGATTTTGCTAGATGTTATAATCTGCAAGATAAACTTAGTTTTCCTCTTGATAGAACTACTGCTGAATGTATGGAGAACCATTTGATTCATTTATCTAGCGGAAGAACTATTGAAGCTGTAGGTACAATAGATATTTAACTTAATAAAATAATAATTATGACAGAAAGTGATTTAAATTATTGGAAAACTACTCTTAATGGCGTAGTTCCAAAACATCTTGTAACTCCTGAAGTTGTTGCATTACGTGACCAGCAAAATAAGATGCTTAATCTTATGGCTAAAAAGAATGCTGATTATGGTAATGCTTTTAACAAAGGTTGTGATAAGCTAGGCTATAAATACGGTCTAGCTAGAATGTTCGATAAAGCTAATCGTTTGATTCATCTTATTGAAGATGATTTTCAAGGTTATAGTAATCCTAATGTTGAAGATGAAAGTATGTTTGATACTATTCAAGATTTAGGTAATTATTGTAATATGTTATTGGCTTGGAAAACTAGTAATGAAGGATATGAACCTCCAATACCTTTTACTAGTGGTTCAGAGAAATCTTTCATTGATATTTCTACTCTTGTTAAAACAGATAAACTTATTCTTATTGAAGAAACTAGTAAGAGAATTGTAACTAATGAAATTATAGCTGCTTACGGTTTTGAAAATCTTTGTAAAGACAAAGATGGATATGTATATAATTTATCTGCTGATAATAAAGAAATTCCTGTTACTAGTGAACATAAAGAAAACGTAGTTGCTTTAACTCCTGAAGATTATGATGCTGGTAAAGATTTTGTTAAACGTAAAAAGTAAATAATATGATTAAAGTTGTAGAACCTAGTGTTGAAGTTTGGAAACAAGAAGGTTATGATTTAGAGAGTATTTTTAAACATATAGCTAGATGTGCTCGTGTTTGCTATCAAAGTACTCCTAAAAATAAAGATGAAAACGCTTATGATTTTCTTGTTAGAACTATTTTTAAAGGACATGATTTCCTTGGTTATAGTAAGATAAAGGTTAAGGACCGATTTGAACAAATACTTGTTAAAAATGCTTATGGTGATGTAGATTTAACAAGTCTTCATTTAAGTTGTTGCGAACATGCTACAATTCATCTTAAATTTCCTACTTTCATGCCTAGAGCTGCTGCTATGTGGGAAGGTGTATATGAGCATAATAAATATAGTAGAACTAATAATCATAATGGTTATCTTTATGTTACTACAAATCTTAGAGTAATAATAGAAAGTTATGCTATTGATACTCTTGAGTTTATAGATACAACTCCTAATTGTCCTTACTATATGCCAAGAACTACTGTTTGTTTTATAACAGATATTGGTGCTAGTCGTGAACTTAATCGTCATAGAGTTAATAGTGTCAGTGAAGAATCTACTCGTTATTGTGCTTATGATAAAGGTAAATTTGGTAATGGAATAACTGTTGCTAAACTTCCTTGGATTCCAGATGTCGATGCTGATGAACAATGTTATAGTACAGGATTTTATGGCGATGAAGAAATATTTGATGATAAGTATATTCAAGGTCATTATTGTGATGGTTGGACTGCTGTAGATTGGTTCTTTTATGGTCTTCAAGTTTGTGATTTAGTTTATCGTAAAACTCGTGAACTTGGTTGGACTGCACAACAAGCTAGAGAAATTCTTCCTCTTAATACTAAGACACAAGTAGTTCATACTGCTTTTGTTGATGATTGGGGGCATTGGATTGTTTTACGTAGTAATCAAGTTAGTGGTAAAGTTCATCCTATGATGGGTGAATTAGCTAAACAATTAATTCAACAAATATATCCTAAATAATCATGTGGATAAGTATTTTAAATTATAATATGGGACAAATTGAAGTTGCTGATGTAACTGATGATTTCGCAGAAAATGAAACTGCTGCTGATGATAATGAAAAAGCTGTAGATTGGCTTGAATCAAACGGTTATTGTTCTGCTGAAACTGTATTCATGCTAACTGATGAATGTCCTTTGTGTGTAGTAAATAATGTAGAAACTCATTTAAACTTATAAAATTATGGAAAAGACTATTAAAGCTACAAAAGAAGCTGGTGAAAATTTAAAAGCTTCTATTCTTGCTGCAATTAAAGATTTTGAAATTGCTAATCCTGATGTTAATATTAATGTTAAAGTAGAACGTGATTATTATGCTAAGGATGGTGAACCTACTCATAATGTTGATTGTTCTATAAGTATTAAATAATTAAGTAATATGGCTAGAAGTATTTTTGATATTGATAGAGAGTTGTATGCTCTTTATGATGAGATTGAAGAAGCAGGTGGAGAAATAACTCCAGAAATTGAAGAAAAGCTTGAACTTAATGGTCAAGAAATGACCAATAAAGTTAGAAGTATTACTAACTTTATTAATAGTTTAAATGCTGATATTCTTGCTATTAAGTCTGAGACTGATAGACTTGCTAAACTCAAGAAGTCTAAAGAGAATACAATTAAAGGTCTTACTAATCTTGTTCTCTTTGCTATTAAAAAGTACGGTACAGAAGATAAGAAAGGTAAGAAGTGGATTGATTGGGGTACTGGTAAAGTAACTATTCGTAAAAGTGAAACTGTTGAAGTTAATAGTAAGAAACTTGATGCTATTAATGATATGCTTAAAGTAACTTTTGCTAATGGTATATATACAGGTACTCTTAATCAAAATTCTTCTGTAGATGAACAAGCATTACTTGATGCTATTGTTAATACTGCTAAAGATTCTGGTGATTACGAGTGTAGTGAAATTGAAATAGAAGACCTCGATGATATTAATATTGAGGTTACTGTTCCAGTTAAACTTACAGACCTCCTCAAGGGCGATGGTTATCAGCTTATGACTAATATCGGAGCTGTTAATCGTGATGGTTGGAAATTTAAACCTAGCGTCGATAAGAAACTTATGAAAGTTAAAATCAAAGATGATGGTTGTGTTTCCAATATTGCTGAAGTTGTTGAAAATGACAATTTAACTATTAAATAATATGAGAGCTTCAGAATTAATCAAAAAGCTTAATAGTCTTCAAGAAACTAATGGAGATTATCAAGTTATGATTGATGATTTATATGCAACTAGCGTAGATTATGATTCTACGCTAGGTTGTATAAATATAAAGTCTTATTAATAATTTAATGTTTAACAATTTAATAACGCTGAGTTATGAGTAAATTTAATCGTGGTGGTCTTCCTTGGGCTATTGGTACTGATGTAAGTGAATGTGCAACTGCACAAGATGTAATGAAGAAAGCAGGTCTTGATTGGTCTGTTCAAAAGTGTGAACTTGTAGGTAAAATGCCATTTAGAATTGGCAGTAATAACGATTTAGGAGAAGATGCTTTTGTGCATGATGGTAATATTTACCGTGAGTGTGCTAATGCTTATGCTACTTATCGTACAGATTGTAATTATCCTTTAGGTATAGTTAAAGATAAGTATGAAGTTGTTCAAAATATGGATGCTTTCAACTTCTTTAATAATGCTATTGGTGAAGGTAAAGCAATTTGGGATAAAGCTGCTTGTCTTAATATGGGAGAAAAAGTATATGTTAGTGCTAAACTTCCAGTACAAACTTCTGTAAGTAGAGATGATGTTATAGATAACTATCTTGTGTTTAGTAATGGACATGATGGTGGTTCATCTGTAGATATCATGATTACTCCTGTTCGTGTTATTTGTACTAATATGCTTAATGGTGCTTTGGATAAAGCTTCTTGTCATATTAGACTTAGACATACTAAGTCTATAAAAGAGAAGCTTGAACTTGGTGCTCAAGTACTTAAGGTTGCTTGTTCTCACGCCTTAGATGCTCAAGAACTTTATCGTCATCTTACTACTATTAAGATGAGTGATGAAGAAGTTTATAAGTATCTTTGTGAATTACAACTTACTCCTGCTGAGATTGAACGTATTAATGAGTATGACCCTAATAAAGGTTATGCTCGTCTTGTTGCTCGTGATTATAGACTTCTTGAAGCTGTTGAAATATCTTCTCGTAAAGCTAATCAACTTTATAATATGATGGATTATTATAATGATGGTATTGGTCAGAAAGATATTTGTGGTACAGCCTGGGGAGCATATAATGCTGTAACTGGTTTCTATTGTAATGTTGCTAACCTTGAAGGTGAGAAACGTATGAATAGTCTTGTTTGGGGTAGTGCTAATAATAATATGAACAAAGCTCTTAATGCTGTTGTAGCTTATGCAAGTTAATTTTAATGGAAAAGAAAATCAATTTAAAGTACCTCATTACAAAGTTGGTGATGAGGTACTAGCTTTTAGTCATATTAGTGGTATATTCTTTGTTGGTACAATTAGCGAAGTTACTAGTTATACTGATAATAATCAAAGTGTAGTTAATTATACTATTATGATTGATGAAGTTAAAGGTGTTCCTAATGTTCCTGAAGAATTAGTATTTGATAATAAAGATGATGCTAAAGAATGGGTAACATCATTAGGTATGATGCTATATAACTTTTAATACGAACATCCTTTACGGGGAGGATAGAGAAACTTCTAGTGTTAGAGTATTAGGAGTTGCTAAAGCCGCCCCGTAGAAGATGTTAGTGGTTAAAGTATCGTTAAACTACTTATTATTAGTGGTAATACTGATGATAATGCTTATCTTTGTTGCAGGGTATGAAAGCTAACATTAATATATAATATATATATTATAGGAGCTAACTACCTGATAATCAATTAGTTTGTTAGCTAAAAGTGGTTATATATAACTATTTTTGAGAAAAAGTGGTTATATTTCACCACTTTTTTGTATCTTAGCCGACAGCTAACAAACACAAGATATTGATATGTATAATGTGATTAATAAACTTGCTAGAGATAGTATTGATTATGACTATTCTCTAGACTTCAAAGGTCTTAAAATTAAAGATAAGGCTGATGATGGTACTGAGTATCGTAAAACCATATATTATATGGAACATAAAGCAATTATAGATGATGCACTACTTGAAATAATGGATAAAGAAAATACTTATGTCCGTAAAGTAGTCAGGTATATAGCTAAGAATATACCTTATGGTGTTAACCATATATCTTTAAGTAGTAAAGATATTGCTGAATATTACAATTGTGATAAAAGTAATATAAGTAAAGGAATAAAACGTTTAGTAGAACTAGATGTAATAGGACGTCTTTACGATAAGATTCCTAATAATATGCTTCCTAAAAATACTTATGTTATAAATCACAATTATATTTATCGTGGCAGTATTAGAAAACTTAGAAAAGATATTTTAGAACAACGTAATAATAATAATAATACAACTGATTAAAAAAATTATGAGTCAATTAAGTAATCGTATTGCAGATGCACTTATCGAATATGCAAATGCTTTTAAAGACACTCCTGACAATAGAGTGTTAGCTGAAAAAGAGCTTAAAGAATCTCTTCGTCAAGCTATTGATTTTGTTCCAGTTAAGATTTGGCTTGACCCTAAAGTTAAAGCTCAAATTCCAGAGTATGCTCATTATATGAGTGAAGGTGATAAAGACGGTCATGCTTATGGACATGCAACTGATGCTTGTTGTGATGTAATTGCAACTAGTGTTGAGATTACAGAAGATGGTCGTGTTAAGTGTGGAACAGGTATTCATGTTGCTACTGAATATCGTGATTCACTTACTTTACGTCCTAATTCACGTATTACTAAAATGGGTTACGTAATACCTAATTCTCCAGGCACTGGTGATGAAAGTTATCGTGGAGAGTTCTTTGTTGTATTACGTTCTATTGTAGATAATCCAAAACCTATTGAAGTTGGTGATGTTATTGGTCAACTTGAGATTCCTCATCATCGTCAAATTGTTTGGGAAACAGTCGAGAATCTTGAAGACCTTGGTATTACTGATAGAGGTGATGGTTGTTTTGGTTCTACAGCAAAGAAATAATTAATAATTTAAATAGTAAACAATATGAAAAAGTGGGTATCAGAAATGATTAAGCAGCACGCACATACTGCTATCGAAGTTAACAATGTAGCTAAGTTTATTGAGAATGCTAAGAATAGCGATAAAGTTAATAAAGTAACTTTTGCTAATCTTGCTTTGCTTCTTAGAGATTTGAAGAATACTGCAAAGACTTATTAGACTATTCTTAACAATGAAGGAGTTCATTTTACTCCTGATGGTTCTTATTATGAAAAAGTAGCTGAGATAAATGAAAAGAAAAATCCTGATAATAACGACTAAGAATTGTCTTGGTTGCTCTATAGCAATAAATAATACTCAGACTGTTATTGCTAAATCATCTAAAGAAATAGCTCTTGAAATTAAAGATTTTACAGAGCTTCCTAAAAGACTTATTCATAAGTATAAAGCTTATGATTATCCTACTACAATATTTCTTGAAGATGATGAAGTAACATTTAAATTTGTTGGTAGTACTCATGTGAACTGTATACAGAGGTATATAGATTTGTATTTAAAATAAATAGTTAAAATTTTCTTCTGTTATTGCTGCTAGTGCTTGTGAAAGACTAGCAGTTTTTAATTTAAAGTTAATATGAATACAAATTATAGTAAACATAAGAATATAGCTATATTTATACTTGCTATTATAGCTACTGGACTTGGAGCTTGTAGTTATAATAAGGTTTCTAATAATAAACCTACAAGTATAGATAGTTGTGGAATTAATGATGATTTCTATGAAATTAACGATATTGATTCTACAAATGATGGATATAACACAGATAGTGTTATTTATCTTGATGGAAATGGTAATATAATTAAAGCTCCTCTTAAATGAGTTGAGCTACATGGCACATCCAATAGTTTGAAATCTTCTATACGAGGGTGATTCTTACCTCCTGAATAATTATTCAGCCGTAATATTAAAGTTCATTAGAAACAAAATAAAGTGGGTCTATTTCAATTAATAATAAATACTTAAATGTCTTATTTCGGTCTCCAGGCATAAGAGATTAAACTATGTCAGCCGGTGGGAAACTCCCACAACCCAGTTTATTTTGTTTCTAATCAACTTAATCATTATACTTGATTAATCATATAGACTAAATATTTTAACCGCTTAAAGAAGAAATTAAAATATTAAATGAAATACTTACTAGATTCCATAATATATATAAATGTTTAGAATAGTTTATTTGTTATTTGTTACAGCAGTGGTTGTAACACCATTGACACAATTTATATTATTGACTTGAGTAGCTTGACCGTGAGGTTGAGTTACTCTTTTTTTTTATTTAGCAAGCGACACATTATGACACATTTTCTTTAGCACAAAAAAAAAGCAGTAGATAATCATCACGACTATCTACTGCTACATTAGATTGTATTTTTATGTATTGTCGAATTAAATAAAGAATAGAACTCACTAGTTCTTATTTCATACATCCCCCAAATATAGATTACTAACCGAACAACTAACAATTAACATAATAATCTGTTACTCTAGCAGGATTCGAACCTGCTCTAACAGAACCAAAATCTGTTGTGCTACCATTACACCATAGAGCAATAATTTCGCATATACTTGTAGTAATTTCATGGCAAAAACCTTTATCTGTTGCAAAGATAATAATAATATTAATATCTCCAACAAATAAAGGTTTTATTTAATTCTTATTAGTAGAAGTATCACTATCAATACTTTCTACGGGGCGGATTTAATGATTTAACGTTCTAAACTACTAGTACCTCTAATATCATTAGCCAAATCTTTGACATTAATCAAAGTAAGAAGATTATCACCAGTCTTATAATAACTATTAGCTTTATCAAGAGTAGCAAGATTATTAAGACTTCTATAAATTGGAACTTGACGACCAAGTTTAACAAGAATCTTGTTTTGACCTGCATAACGACCACTAGTATAATTAGGGTCATAATCGTCATCCATTACATAAGCAGCAATATTATTACAAGCAGCCATTATATCTTTACCAGCAGTTACACCTGCAATAGGACTAGACCATAATTGGTCAAACTGTTGAGGTAAGAACAACATGTTGTACATCATTGACTGAGTAGTTAAATCATCAGCTTCATAAAGCATAAGATTACCCCAAAGACTATTCTTTAAATCATCATCATCCCAAATACAACGAACAGCGAGAGCAGTACAAATACCACCAAGAGCACCAACTGCATCACCAGCAGCACGTTCAATACTTGCTCTCTGCCATTTTGGCATTAATTGCCAATTAGTTTGTAAGTTCATTGCAAACTCAACATAGCCTTTAAGAAGTACCTGTAGACTTTCAAGAGTTTCTACTTGACCATCAGACATTTCTTTTTCATATTGAAGTTGTCTAATAGGAGTAGTAAGGAAATCAAATAAAGCAGGAGCACAACCAACTTCTTTAGTTCCTCTTTCTTCATTGAAATAACCTTTTCTACGATAATGCTTCATAACTCCAGGATAAATATGTTTATGATACTGCATAGCTAATGAACCCCACCATTGCTTTTCAAGTTGAGCAGCACCAAGTTTATCATATACTCCATGAATCTTCTTATTAACTGAAATAACTTTACCTTTCATGTATCCAAGGAACATGTAACCATCGCCTACTTCTTTATCTTTAGATTTAGCTTGAAGTTCAGCAAGAATACTTCCATCTTTAAAACCAAGTCTTCCATCTTTAAGGTCTACTTGGTCCATTATTGTAGGAAGTTCTTCAAACTTAACTTTAGCTTCTTTCTCAAGTTTCTTTCTTTCAGCAATAAATTGTTTCTTTTGTTCCTTTGTAAGATATATATTAGCAAACTCAGTATTAATATCTCTACGATTCCAAATATACTCTTTCTTTTTATTATCATCAGCAAAAATATTATTCTTAAACTCTTCGTATTTATTAAGAAGTTCTTCATTACCTCCAATAATATTCTTCATAGCATATTCGTGGAACTTATTTCTATATTGTTCCCAAGTCATAGCTTCATAACCAAGTTTTCCATCACTTTCAGCTTCTGGAACTTTAACCATTCTATTATCAAAGAACATACTAAACATAGCACCATTCTGCATGAAATGTTCACCCATACTATTAGGACTATACATAAAGTCTCTAATCTTATTAAGAACACCATCGGCATCAAGATGTACTGTAGGTCTATTATTAACTTCATCAAAGTCAACAACATTCATAAACTTAACAAGTGCATCAGCAAGAGTTGTACTATCTTCATTAGCCATACCTCTAATAAAACTTGGAAGACCTTGTCTCCACATGTTTTTTCCTTTTAACCAACCTGTAGGAGTGAAATACTCTCTAGCTATATATTCTCCAGCAATAGCAGATTCACCAACAGTTATATTACCAATACCACCAGTAATATTTAACATCATAAACTTAGCACTAGTAAAACTTTGAAGCATACTAGCAGTTTTAGTCAGTTTATTCTGAGGTATCTTATTCTGGTCATACACTAATCTACGAACCCAGTTATCAAACTGTTCTTGAAGACGAGTATCAGCTTTCTCAATATAAGAAGTTTCATCACTTGTACTAGTTTGACTATCTTTACGTAAGTTATTCCAACCAAGATTAGTATCATAAGCTTTCATCTTGCCTAACATTCTATGTGTATAGAACAATAATTGCTTATTGTCTTGAATAGCATTATAATGTCCAGCAGCAGCAATGAAATCTTGAATAGCACCAATATAATCTCTATCAAGAAGTTTTTGATGTATTTCTTCATTCTTCTTAGTTGCTTCATCAATACGTTTTTGATAAGCTTCTAAATCTTTTTCATAATCTTCATCACTAGCATAAGTTTCTCTCTTTGGTTTAGTCTTACGAATATTATCTAAGTCAACGCTTTCCTTGTTTTTAAGTTGAGACATCAACATAGGCATATCAATAGTTCTATCCTCAGAGTAATCAATTTTCTCATACCAACTATCTTTACCACTAGGAAGCATATCACTAAATCCAATAAACTCTTTAGCTTGCTTTGCAGCCCATTTAGCATCATGTTCTGCTTTCTTGGCTCTATGAGGAGTCATACCACTAGCAATAGCTCTCTTTGTAGTTTCAGTTTTAGCAAAACTCATAAGAGTATCTTGAATATATTTTTTAGCTTCCTGCTCATACTCATTAAGACCTAAATTATTATCATAACCAGGAACATGAGTAGTTCCATTTTTATTGTCAGTTTCAACAGTTTTATAATTTTCATTATCTGTATAACCTTCAATATAATTTGGATTCTTATAATGAGCTTTAGGAGTAAGGGTAGTCTGAGTCCAATTAGGAGAATACTCACCATTATCTATACTAGGAATAACTCTTGTTCTATTCCAAATAGGAAGAGATTCATAAGCATGAGTAAATGGATTATAAACATGATTGTTATCATACCATTCTTTATAATAAGCTTCACCTTTTGCAAGAGCAGCTTGTTTAGCTTTATAATATTGAGGAGTATTAATAGATTCAAGAGTACTACTAAGAAACTCTTGAGCTTTAGTTTTATTCTCAATTTCTTGTTTTTGTCTAGCTGCTTCTTTAGGGTCACGTTTATTTAAATCTTCCCAATAAGCATCATTAGGAGCAATAGTACTATAAAGCCAATGATTTGGTTTAGGAGCTTTAGTTAAATCATAAACAGCTTTACCTGTTGTTTCATCAACTATTATCTTACCTTTTTTATCTCTAAGTACTTCATATCTAGCATTTACTCGTTTCCATAAAGTATAAAACTCTGGTTCAGTTCTCTTCTTAGCTTCACCTTCTTCGTCATAATAAGCTTTTTCGTTTACATTTTCTTTAGCATATTTACTATATGATTGATAAGCATCATAACTTCCTTTTCCTTTCTTTTTCTTAGTTTTATCTAATTCATCATAAAGGTCTGCAAGAGCTTTCAAATCTTCGATGCTCATCTTAGAAGTTTCAACTATCTTAGCAGCACTATCATAATACTTACGAGTAATATTATTAATCTTAGTAACAATCTTTTGATACTCAGGATTAGTCATACCACCACTATTAAGCAGTTTAAAGAACTCACTAGGAGCAGCTTCACTAGTTGGTTCAGCCGAATTAATAAGAGTTCTATCAGAGAATAAAGAAGTATTACTTGTACCATAATTACGTTCTACATCTTCTTTAATATCTGCAATTTCTGAATTAGTAAATTTACTAGCATCAATGTTACCAAACTCATCATAAATCTGTTCGCCTTTAGCAAGTTTTTCTTTAATAATTCTTCTAGCTTTAGAAGCTTTACTACTAGTAATACCAAGCTTTTTATAAGCATCTTCAATTTGAACTTTGATAGTATCATCTACTGACCAATGAGCGTTGTTAGCAATCCATTCTTTAGCTTTCTTATACTCTTTATTACTTTCGAGTTGACTAGCTGGAGTAGTAACTTTACCATTAGAATCTCTAACTTCAGCGTTATCAATAATATTGAGCATCTTTTCAAGCATATCACGGAAACCATCTTTCTCCTCTTTAGCAGTATATTCTTCCTTGATGTCTTTAACTCTTCTTAGATACTGGTCTAGTTGAACAGCATCATTAAGAGACTGTTTGCGAGCATTATCATAAACTTTTTGATTAGTTATAATAATGCTTTCATCAGGAGCTTTTTCAGTTCCAGGAAAACCTTCACGAAAATCTGGTTTATACTCATTACCAATAAATTGACTAGTTAAATCGTTAATCTTAGTTCTAAGTTCAGTAAGCTTATCTTCAAACTCTTTACTTAGAACTCCATCAATTCTACGGCTATTAACTTGTCTAATACCTTCTCTAAGTTTTACATACTCAGAATAGATTTGAGGATGATTATTGATAATAAATTCATCTTCATTATAAAGTTTCTGATAATAACTATCAACATATTCACGATTAACATGGTCAAGAAGGAATTTATCAAGTTTATGTTTAGCTTGAATATATTCCATTGGATTCTCTTGAACATTAACTCTAGCTTTAGCTACATTACGTTTCAGTTCTTTAATATCCTCAACAAAGTTATCTGTATAAGCACGAACTATATTTCCATTCTTATCAAATATCTTATTGAGGTCAACTGAAGCACCAACTTTAGCAGCTCTAGCTTTAATATCTTCAATATGTTTTCCAAAAGTTACAGCAAAATCTTTTGCTTGACTTTCTTTAGCACGAATATCAGCCATTACTTTTCTAGTAACTACTTGAACAAGACTATTACCTTGTTCTTGTAAGTCACCAACCCAAGCATCAAACCAACCACTAGAATGGAAACCATCAAAGATACTAACAAGACCATTTTGAATATTAGGGTCATTGCTAAGTTTCTGAAGATAATCAATTCCAAATTTAACTTCTGCATCATCAATAACAGAACTATTACTGAGTTCCTTAATCATCTTCTGCATTTCATCAATGTAGAACTTCAAAGTAGGATTCTCAATTTCATCAGATTTAATCTGATTAATAATTCCAAATTTATCAATAATAGCATTAGCATCAGCAAGAGTTTCAAGGAACTGTCTTTGTAAAGCAGGATTATTCTTAATAGCATTAATTACTTCAGGACTATTAATAGCAAAATAATTATCGCCATCTTTATAGAATTGATTAAACTTTCCAAGAGTACTATTAACTTTATGTTTAAGATAAGCATAACCACTATAGAATACACTATCTTTAAATTCTTTATATCCTTTAGTACTTTGTTCAAACCCTTCTCCACGAAGTTGACGCATAAGTTTACCAGCTTCCATATCTCCAAGACCACTTCTACGATTAAGTTCTTTTACTATATTCTTTTCAAAAGAATCAGTAGTAGTTCTAAGACTTTGTTCAAGTCTAGAACTTGCAGAACCAAGAGTTACTTCTTCGCGAGAACTAGCCATAGCAGGCATCATACTAACTTCTACTAGTTGAGGTTTAAATTCTACAGAATCGTTAGTAAGTTTATTATGGAGAGCTATATTAGATTTTGTAGCTTGTCTAAAAATAAAGTCACCATTGATACTAATTTTGTTTCCAGAATCATCTGTAGATTCACCTTCTATATGAATAGGAGCAGTAAAACGTCTATAGTCACTATTATTATGAAGATACATATTTTGTATAAACACTTTCGTAGCAGTAGTATTATTAAACGCTTTAACTATTTTATTAATAGCGTCTTTAGCTCCACCATTATCTTTCTTTGCATCTTCCATTATATCAAAATGAGCAGCAACATTTATTCTATTGACTTTTGTTGTAGCAATATGTTTCTTATACAATTCGTTTAATTCGTCTATTGTATAATCAGCAACATTAGGATTCATCAAATTTTCAATAACTGTTTCATAATAACTTGGAAGAGGAACATAATTGTTACCGTTATTAATACTGACTTCTCTATCTTCACCAGGTTCAAGACTATTTAATGGATAAGCAAATGCTGTACCATATTCAGGAGAATAAATCTTATATAATCTAGTAACATTTTCATTACCTTCTTTCTTAGTAATATAAATATAATCATTAAACTGTACTGGAACTAACTTTGAATTAGTTTCTCTAGCAAAACCAAATTCAATAGCATCATCTTCATTATTTAAACTTAGTTCATACATTCCTCTAGTTAAAGTTTTGAATTTAGAATTATATTTCTTACTCATAAACTTATGAGGAACGTTAGTAACTCCTGGGTTAGTTCTAAGATACTGTTCAACTAAATCAGTTCTAGCAACTGCATTATTTATTTGAGCTTTAATTTGGTCAACAATACTAGTTCTAGCACCATTATATTGAATAAAGGTATTCTCATCACGAAGAGTAGTATTCTTAATACATTTATTAATAGCACCTCTACCCATTTTAAAACCTTCAGCAACAAAAGCATACTTAATCATATCCATAGCAGCAAGCTTAACTAATGGATTATCTGAATTAAATGCAGTATCAAAAAGATTATAAGAAGTTTCACTATCAACAGCATCTTCGTTAAAACGAATAGTTTGACGGCTTTGACCATCTCTATTCATTTCGTATTCATTAAATAAATTAGTATTTATATAATTAAATATACCAGCATCAACACTGTTAGCTTTAAGCCAACTAATTTTCTGAGCAGGACTAAGCTTACTCCAAGCATCTACTTCCTTTTGTGTAGGAGCAGTTACATTCTTGACATCAAAAGTAAAATTAGGAGTGCAACCATAACCCATAATTCTGAGAGCTTCATCTTCTTCTTCAACTTCTTTATTTACTACAGTTTGTTTCTTTTCTACATCATAAGTATAGTTGTTTATAACAGCATCTGTTTGTTTATAAGCAGTATTAAGAATATACTGAGTAAAACCTTTATAATCTTTCTCAGTAACATTATTAGCACCATTTATAATTTCAATAGCTCTGTTAGCAATTCTAAATCTATCTTGTTCTGTATCAAACAGCATTCTATTTACAAGAATAGAAGGAGCACTAGCATATTTCAAGAAAGCATTAAGACTAGGATATGAACTTTTATTGTTACTATTAATATAACTTCTTAAACCTTTACTAGGTTGATAACCTGCATAAATACTACTAACAATAGAAGATGTTCCAACAACTAAAGCTGGATGTTCTTCTATAAGTAAATCTGCAATATCGTTAAATACTTTACGAGTAGCAAAAATACTTTGTTTAGCACCAAATCTATCAGGATTACAAACTCTTGCAGTAGCACCAATTTTATCAGAAAGTTTAGCTAAATCTTTATAAGCAAAAAGAACAGCCCAATCATGTTGATATATACTTCCTTTTACGGGGCGGTTTTTATCATTAAGCAATCTTTTTGCTAACTCATCAGGTGATAAAGTAATATCATTATGTTTATCTAAACTATACTTAACTCCAAGTAATGCGTTAGTTCTAACAATTATTTCACCAAGATTCATCTTATCAGTATTTATATGATAAGCATTAAGAATCTCTTTACCTAACGACATAATAGCTTCTTCTATTGGTTTATTATGCTTATCTGAATAAATAGATTTATTAGCATTATAAGCATTTACAATTCTTGTAATAGCAGGTTGCATAATAAAACCTACAGCAGTATCATAATTACTACCAATATCAGCAAGAGTTTTATATACTGCAAAAGTAAAGTCGTTTACATTTGGAATAGCACCTTCCTTAACAGCATCAAGAATATGAGCAGTAGTTTGTGAACTGTATGCAGTAAGAATATAACCATCTACATTCTTATTATCTTTTGTCCAACCAAGAGTATTATGTGTAACAACATAACTGTCGCCAACTTCTTCTACTTTTTCAAATCTCTTTTGAAGTTCTTCAAGACTATATTTATCTTTACTGTATGCAACTTTAACAACATAATTATCTGCAATATGAGGTTGAACAGTATTACATACAGAACAGAAAGTATCACGAGTAACACTAAACGCTTTAAGTTTAGCACCACTCATAACATCTTCTTGATAAGCAGCTTGGTCAAGGAAATCATAAGGACTTCTAGCTTCACGAACCTCTTTAACTATTGGATTCATAACTTTATCACGAGCTGCAATAATACTTTCAAAGTTAGAACGAGAAAGATTCTCTTCAAGAGATTGATTAGCCTGAAGAATATTAATCATATCATCAAGAAGTCTATTGTTACGAGCGTCACGAGTATTTTCATCAGCAAGATTCTTACCTTTACTAAACTCTTCACGACTTTGAAGACTATATTCGGCAGCTACATTACTAAGAGCAGTAGTCTCATTAACTCCTTCCTTAATAGCTTTCTTAAGTTTATCTTTTGCTTCACTATTAAGTTGTGATTTTACATAATCGTCATAACTCTTTCCAGCTAAATCATTATAAATGACTTTCTGAATATTACCATCAGCGTTAATACTAGTACTATATTGAATACCATATACAGAGTCAATATCAAAGTCAGAACCAGTCTGAGAAACCCAATCATCAGGAACGACAATAGTAGAACCTTGAGCATCATCAAGAAAACCAACTACTTTCATTACACAAACAGATTGTTTACCTTCAGTTGGAATACGATATCCAATAAGAGTATCAAGACCTGCATCTTGAAGTTGCTTTAATAAACCTCCTGTAAGATTACCGTCTTTGTCTCTAACTTCATCAACATCTTTATATGTACCGTCAGCATTTTTAGCAAAACCAAAGTTACTCTTAGGTAACATTATTTCAATATAACGTTCACCTTCTGGATGTTTTTTAGTTTTAGGATGATAACGAAGTTCTTTAGAATAACTAACTTGGTCTTTAGTAGCTTTAAAACCAACATTAGTAATCTGAGCAGCATGGAAACCAGGAAGTTCTTGTCGAGTAATAGCACTATTAAACATAGCTTGGGAAATACTCTCAAGCTTATTAATTACATTACTAAGATAAGTAGGCATTACAGGATTTGGACAACCATTAGCAGCTATAGGCATACTAGCATTAAGAGTTACAAAGTCCATCATATTACTATCAAGACCAAGTCTCATAGCTTCATCTTTAAGTTTATCAAAGAATACCTGCATATCTACTCCTTCAATATTTCCAGCCCCATCAAACTTAATATTACCATCTTTATCAAGAGGAATCTTTAATTCTTTAACAAGTTGATTAAAACTATCTTTAATGTTAGCAACATACATATTGAAGAAATCTTCTTTATATTTATGAAGAGGACTTTTACTATCAATATTATCAAGAATCTTCTTCATAATCTGAATACCAGCTTTATTCTTAGCATTCATGTGTTGAGGAGTTTCTTGCTGAGTATAAAGATGATTATAATCATATTCCTCACGATAAGCTTCAGCTTTATTATTGAAATCTTTAAGATGTTCCTCAGTAACTTCACCAGTCTTAGTATCGAAAAGAGTAAGAACTCTAGCTTTACCTGCTTTACTAGTTTCCTCAGTATTAAGCTGGTCAATACCATTAGCTTTCATTGCATTATAAACTTGTTCAAGTTGAGTACCTTTAATAAATCTTGGAACAAGAACAAATTCAGCATTCTTAATTTGACGAGGAGTAATAGTATTAAGGTCTTTATCGTAATACTGGTCATAATAGAAGTTCTTCTGTACTTGAACAAACTTCTTCATCAAGTCAGTAGGAATCTCTTTACTTTCATCTTGAATAGCTTCAATCAAAGGAAGATAATCATTAAGTTGACCTCTACCAGCAATACGACGAATCCATTCTTCAAAAGTAATATAAGACTGAGCATCATTTACAGTAGTATTACTAAAACCTCCACTACGTCTACAGCTCTTATCTTTATTAAGTTGCGGAGTGCCATCTGAATTATAAAGAATTGGACCACCCATCAAATCTCTAGCTTGTTCGATAGTAAGTTTAGCATGTTTTACTAAGTCCTTTACAAGAATACCATCTTCTCCTTCAACTCTACCGTCTGGATAAACTTTAGCAACTTTACATTCCTCACTAGTTCTAATAGTGTTCTTAATAGTAATACCATTAAACTTAGTTTTTTGTTGAACATCAAGACCAATAGCTTTAAGTCTAGCTTGAACTTCAGGAGTATTAAGATAAGCTCCTTGAACAACTGCACTATTTTCTCTAAGGTCAAGACTTGTATCAACAAAACCATAAGGAACACCACTAGCTTGAGACTCTTTACTTCTCTTTAAGAAAGTCTGAGTATCTTTATAAAACTTAGTATCACCTTCAAATACATCATTGAAAGCAATATACATAAGTCTATGATTAAGAGCAAAATCAATACTATTCTTTTCGTTAATAAGATTATTAACGTCAAGGTCTTTGTATTCACTCATACGAGTAATATAATCATTAGAATAGTCAGTTATAAAACCTTTAACCATTCTAGTAATCATAGCTTCTTGGTCTGCTGTGAGGTTAAGTTCTACTTCACCATTAGCATTAGATGTGAAAGGAATAAAAGTTTTTATATCCCCCCCGTAAAGGGAAGGAAACAAATATTCCAATAACTTATTACCATACTTTGTAGTCTTACCAGTTTTATAATCTGTAAGAACAAATCTATCATCATTAAAAAGCAAACCATTAAATGCCCAACCATTGCCTTTCTTTTCAATAAAATGGTCATGACCTTTACTAATATGATAATTAGCAAATACTCTACGAGCAGATTCAGCGTCTAAACCCCAACCTTTCTTAAACATTGGAGTACCATCATCATTAAATTGAATTCTTCCTCTTTGGTCAATAACTGTACCATCTTTAAGAGTTTTTGTTTTAGTTTTAACATCGAATACAATATTAATAAAGTTAGCCATATCCAACAATTCTTGTTTGAATATGTTTCTAAATTGTTGAACTATTGGATGATTTTCGTTAATATCTTCAACATTAACTTCTTTACCTATAACTTCTCCTTTAGCGTTTCTAATAGCGTGCATCTTAGAGAACAGTCCATCAACTTTATATCTAGGAGCGTGAACTACAAAGTTCTTTGGAGCATCAGAAGGAATACGCATAAAGTAATCACCCATAAGCATCTTAGGATTTTGCTCTGCATTAAAGTATTGAGCAAATCCTGTATATACATAATCTCCTTTAGACATACCTGAATAAAGAACATTATTCTTAGTATTAGGATTTCCTGCACCATCAAACAAAGAAATATTAATCATATCTCTAGCATAAGAAGTGATTTGAATATTTCCATCTTTATCTTTATAGAAAAGTCCATAATTAATTATAGCACCATTCTCATTACGATGTTCCATAAGAATACCACTAAGATTGTATTGTACTCCTTGGAATTTATATTTTCCATAATTAACAAGTTCAGTAGAAACTTTACTTCCATCTTTCTGTTGTTCCATTAAAGTTCCCTTAACTGCATTAAGGAAGTTAGTAATCATACTATCATTAATTTGGTCAGCAGACTGATTACCAAGAGCATTAGTAGAATTACAATCAATATTAACTACAGAATATGGAGCTAAATCTCTAGCTAATTCAAGAGCATAAGCTTTAGTATTAGTAGAAAGATAACCTTGTTTATATGCTTCGCGAACAGCATCTAAAGCTTCTTTCTTAGCTGTCTTATCCTCAAGTTTATTAGCTTCTTTAAATCTGTTATCGAGAGTTTGTTTATTGATTAAAGTTTCATTAGCATACTTTGCAGTATTAGAAAGATAACTATAAAGTTGAGTAAGATTATTACCAATATTTACAGCTTTACCATCAACTTTTCCATTAAGTCTAGCAAATCTTTCAATAGCAGCTTTATCAAGAGAAGGATAATATTGTTTTAAACGACTAGCGATAGCGTTTATAATATCAGCACTTAAAGCTTGTCTATTTAAATCAAATCTACTATCAGCTGGAAGTTTCTTATAAGCTTTAATCTTTTCATTAATTGCTCTAAGAATTTCATTAGTATCTTCATTCATGATATTAAGAGCAGTTGACTTAATATCATTAAGATAATTAAGTCTCAAAGTTTCAAGCTTGTCTGCACGACTATTACTTCTAGTAGGAGCAACATTATTGTCATCAATACGAACTTGTTGTTTTCTAATAGTACTTCTTTGATAAATTTGAAATACTTTATAAGCAAAGTCTGGTTTCTTTCTAAGGTCATTAGCTAAATAAGCAAGACCAGCATATTCTTTATTAGACTTAGCTATATCTTCAAGCTTCTTTAAAAAAGAATCAATATTAGTAACATCACGGTCTCCTTGAATAGCAGAATTTACAGCTTTAAAATCCATATAATCTACCATTCCAAGAGGATTACTTTTATCGTATTGATATTTACCATCAGCACTTACTTCTGTACTACTAAGTTTAGGAATAGTTGAAAGATAACTACGAACAGCAAAACTAAAATCTTTTGTAAAATCAGACTTAGTTCCATTATCTTCCCAACGAGCAGTAGTAGTATCTTTTTCGTTATTACTTCCATTGTCAGCTGCATCATCAGTATTAGAATCTTCGTCATCCTCAATAGAATAACTTTCATTCCAATCTACTTCTTGCTGACTTAAATCATCATCTTTCTTAAAACGAATTTCACCAAGTCTTGGGTCAGTTTGAAGTACTTGACTAAAATACTTAACTTTATCGGAAAGCATATCTTTGAGAGTAGCAAGCTGGTTTTTAAGTTGAGGAGTAGCTTTAGCAACTTCTTCTTCAATCTTAATGAAATCGTTTCCATTAATATTCATAAGCTGCTTACGAATATTATCTATTTCAGCAGGTGTAGGCTTTGTCTTTCTATTAATAAGAACTCCTACAGCAACTCCTGATAACATACGATTAATAACTCTGTCTGCAAGATTATTCTTTCTATCATCTGCATGTTCATCAAGACGTCCTTTAATTAAATCATCATGATAAAACATTAACATCTGATTACCAGCTATTCTAATACCACAACTTTTAGCAGCAGTACTAGTATAGCCTTTAGCTTTAACATCAGAAATGAAAGTAGAATCAGTTGTATGAGCATTTACATCAAAATTTGTATTAGCATAAAAATTTTGAATAGCAGTAGCAACTTCTTTACTTTCATCATTTACATTAGGAATAGAACCATAATTAGTTGCATAATATGTTTCAAATTCCTTATTAAAACCAGATGGTCTAGAACCATCAATTACTGAACTCATTAAGCTGTTAAATAAAACATCATTGTTTCCAACTTCAGCTTTAAGGTTAGTGCCAACCTTAGTTTCATTAAAATTTAAACTACAATTATTAGCCATAACTATTTATATTAAGTTATTTAATATTTTAAAAACTCGCTGAGAGCTTTATATCCCAGCGAGTAATTAATCTTATTTGCACGTAATCGAAATGTCACCTGTTGCAAGCAAAGTGGCAAATTGTGAATGTTGCTCCATTGGAAGACTATCGATTGCTGAGTAAAGAGACGGAAATTCCGGTCTTGATGAGAAGTCTTCATAATTAAAACTATCATCTTTAGCAGCTTCATAATTAACTTCTTTACTCAGTTCTTTATCAGTTCCAGGAGTAGGAGTTTCATTTTCTACAACTTCATTTTCAACTTGTTCATCTTGTGTCTCTTCTGTATTTGTTTCTGTCTCAGTTTGAATATTTGTTTCAGCATTTGTATCATCAGTTAATGCTCTAGCAAATGCGTTATATTCTTTTTCTCTGAGACTTCCTTCAACTACATCAAGATTAAATAATTTGTCGATAAAGTCCATAATCTTCTGCCAAATAGTTTTTGACTTAGCTTTATCTCCAACATTATCTACTTTAACTTTATTGAGATATTCAATAAGTGCAGTATTAGTAAGAGATTCTACAATAAACTCTTCTTTAGCTCTATCTAACTGACCTTTATCAATATATTCTTTAAACAAGAAAGTATTAATATTATTAACCCAAGTTTTGAGAGAATCATCAGTAACTTCAGAACCAACATTACGTCTTGAACGAACAGCGTCAATATTACCGCTTATTACATCAGCAACATCTTGTGCTATTTCACGACTAAAATTATCATAAATTTCAGTCATGTTATTTAAGAATCTTCTATGCTTAGAAGGACCATAACTATCAAGTCTTCTATGAAGACCTTCATGAATAAGAATTCTTATTTGACGACCGCTATCAAGTTTAAGGAAATCATTACCAACAATAATATCTCCTTTTTCATACATAGCATTAATTTTATCGTTCTTTTCAGCAACTCTAAACTTTTCGATTCTGTCGTTTGCAAATATAACATTTTCTGGTAAAATACTAGTCAAATCTCCAGCATTATTAAGAAGATTTACAGACTCTTCAGGAAGAATAGCTTTTGCAATATCAAGACCTTTAGTTTTACTATCGCTTTCGATAATAGTTTTAACTTGGTCTGTGTTATTAGCAGTTTCATTCTCTTTACGGGGCGTCTCTAATGGCTTTTCTTTTTCTTGTTTCAACTCATCACCTACAGTAAATTCAAGAACACTATTAGCTTTCATATTAGATGAAAATCTTGAGTAGTTACTTCCATTAACTTGAGCTAAATCTACTCTAAGTAAATCGTTTTTAATCATAAAGTCATTATATGAATCTTCAGTATGACTAAAACCATTTTTACCATTATACTCAGGTATATTAATTTCAAGTTTACCTTCAGCGTTTCTACTTACAAATCCTTTTAAAGGAAGAGAAGTATTATTATCACTACTAAGAAGTTCGTGAGCAAAGTTTACTGTAGCATTCTCTCTAAGGAATTGAATAATTGCTTTACCAGCTTCAGCTCCATTATCTAATAAACTATAACTAGCAACTCTTTTACCATTCTCCATAAAGTAAATTTGTGTAGGAGCACCAGTACGTTTAGTATCAGAAGCATAAAGTGTTATAGCTTTAGTTCCAGCATTAATAAAAGTAACTCCGTTTCTATTGTGCCAAACACCACTAGTTTTAAATAGAGTACTATTATTATTATAATCAAGAAGAGTATCAAGAAAATCTCTAAACTCATTCCAATTAGCCAGACTGTCACCTTTTTGAAGATTAGTAAGTCTATCAATAATTTGACCTTCAATAGCATTAGTTAAATCAGCAAGAACTTTACTATGTGGCATATTTACAAGTTTACCATCTTTCTCATAGTTAGTAACTCCCCAATTTACAGGATAAGCATTAGTATAATCAATAGTACCATTTCCGTTATCAATAGCAATTAATGTTTGGTTCATTTTAAAACCAAGATTATCGTTAATTTGTTTACCGCTAACTTCAATTTGAGATAGACTTCTAGCTAAAGCTACTCTAGCATCAGATTTACTGCTAATAGCAATACTTGCGGGTTGAGCAACTTTAAATGCTTCTCCAGGAGTTCCATGAGGAGCAAGTCTAATAAGTTCACCTTTACTCATCTTACTAACAGTAAGTTCCTGATTATTATTAATCAAAGCTAAACTAGTTTGATAACTAGTTCTAAGATTATCAAAGAATAATTCAATACTATAAGGAATAGTATTAACTACACCTACATTATTATTGTATCTCCATAATTTAACCAGACCATTAAGAGCTTTACCATAAGTAAAACCTTTGTCTTCATTAATAACTATAAAATTATTCTTTATAGCTTCTTGAACTTTAGGGTTATTGATGAAATCTTCAGTAATATCATAACCAGCATAATTTTCAAATGCTATTTTATAAAGAAGGTCATTGAGTTTTTTACTATCTTCATCTTTTGGGTCAGCTATAGAAAGAATCCAATTTTTAACAGTACCATCGTATTCAGCAGACCTACCTACAGTATACTTTATACAATCATTAATTTGAACATATCTTCCTGTTTTTATATCAAAAGTAGGAATACCCATCCAACCAACAGTAATACCATTATGTTGAACTAATAAAACTTCAGTTCCAGCAGTAACTTTATTTGCTTTTTTTACAGTAAGTTTATCGCCTTCTTTAATTTTATCAAGTTCTTCTCTACTTGCGTCAATTCTATCAGGAGGAACTACTTCATTAAGTTCACGAATATTAACTCGTTTAAGAGTACCAGCTTTAATGGCTTCAGCTCTACGTTCACCAGCAGTCTTACGAACATTACGCATAAATTCAGCATCATCAACTGAATCAGCATCAAGCATTACAAAATGCTTTTTACCTTCTTTAGTTTTAAGATACTCTTTAAGACTATTATAAATGAAATCAGCAGTATTCTTACTAGGACTGTGTTCATTTATATATCGAAGTAAATCTTCAAGATTACCATAATACTTTCCATTACGCTGTCTAAGTTTAACTTCAGAAGCATAATTTTTAAGCATGTTATTAGCAGCATCTTTATATTCATTACCGAAATCTAAACTTGGTTTATATTCCTCAACTGCACTAGCGAGCATAACTTCCCCAACACTAGAAGCAAAAGCAGTTCCAAGAAGATTATTCATAACAGCTTTTACACTACTTATAGCACCGTCAATATCTTCTTGACTTGCTCCAAGAGCAATACCTTCATCTTGAAGAGACTTGATAAAATCTTCAGCAGTTAAATTACCTGCTTTAATTTCTTTACCACTAGTTCTAAGTTTTCCCATAAAATTAGCAGTAAGTTCAGCTCTATCTACAACTTGAGGTTGAGCAACTGGTTGAGTTTGTTGTTGAGCAGTATTATTTGCATTTGCAGCAGTAGTGTTAGCAGAAGTTGACTGCCCCCCCGTAGAAGATGTTGATGGATTGGTTGCTTGAGTAGTATGCGGAACTCCAAGTTTTCCTTTATAAATATTAGTAGGATTGTTACCATCGTCAAATTGATAAGTTGGATTTCTTTCTATATAAGCTCCTGGAGTATTAGCAAGTTCAGGATTTTCAAACAAATCTGCATTACTCATATAAGCAGCTTTATCTTCCTGACTAGCTTTATCATTAACTTTAAGTTCTACATGGTCAATATCTCCTTCCATTGTATAATCAATATGAGGAGTAGCAGCTTTATTATTGTTTAAAAATTCTGTGACACGTTCGCCCACTTCATTACGTACTGTTGGTTGTGTATTTTGTGGTTGTGAATTGCCTGTAGGCGTATTTCCTTGCGCTGTGACAGGTTGTGGTGTTGGTGCTGGTTGATTGATATGCTGCTGCGATTGATTCGCTTGTGACGCAGGATTTGAGGTCGTTTGCGTGCTAGGAGGTGGAGTACTTGTACTTTCAGGTTCAGCACCATTATTACTATCATCAGGATTATTAGTATTATGACTTTCTTCTCTTTCTTGACTATCGAATATATCTTGACGAAGACTAAGGAAATTTTGAAGTTGTTCTCCTAAACGATAATTCTTTCCTTTAGTAAGATTAAGAACATCAAGAGCATCATTAAATACAGTTTTGTCATCTTCATTCATAAAGTCAAGAATAGAATCAATATCATCTTTACTTCTTTGATAATAAGCTCCAACAGCATCACCGATTCTTGCAGCAAATTTATCATTACCATATTTATCTGACAATTTAGTAATAGTTTCATAAGCTGAATCAATAGCTTTCTTACGACCTTCATTCATAGTGTTATTTATAAATGAAATTTCTGTAGCAAGTTCATCAGCATTATTAACCATTTTACTTTCATTATAAGCACGTCTCAATTCAAGAGCAGTCTTATTAACAAGTAAAGCCGAAAGAGTACCATTAGTTCCATTTACTCCAACATTGTCAGTAGCTTGAAGTTTTTGATTAATATTTCTAAGATAACTTCCATGTTCTCTAATTTGAGTAACTATATCAGTAGGATTCTCAAATTCAGCAATACGAGGACTAACAGAAAACTTCTCTGCGAAGTTCTTCAGTTCTTTAACAATTTCATCGTCATTAAGCTGCAATCCATTATTTTTCTTACCACTAAGTAAATTAGCGAGAGTAGTACTAGCTTGATTACTAAAACTCTCAACTTTACCTTCATCATTATATGCACCTTGTAAAGCTTCATGAAGAGAATATCTTAAAGTATTAGTATCAATCATATCTTGATACTTCTTCATAAGCTTATTGATATTATCAACAGCAACTTTACTACTAATATTATTCATCTTCTTTTTATTGCTAAGAAGACGACTTCTTTCAGCTTGAAGTGTACGAAGTTCATTGGTAAGCAAAGCAGTACTTGCAGCAATTTGATATTGTTCAGGAGTATAATCTTCTCCTAAAATCCTTTTAATATCTTCATTATCGAAAGCAGTACCTATTTGCTTATCAAGTTCATCAATTTGAGCATTAATTTTATCATTGTATTGCTTATTAATAACATTGTTACTAGCAATACTTTGTAAGAACTCTATTGGAAGTATATCATCAGTATGTTTAGTTACTCTAACTGCTTCACTTAAATTAATAAGTTTCTTTAATTCAGTTTCATAACTAGCAGTAACTTCATCCATTTTATCTAAAGATTTCTGTTGGTCAACTTTAGAATTAGCTTCATCAGTTACACCTTTAGCAACCATAGCTTTGCGAATATCATCACTAGCCATATAACTTCTAAGCATATCAAGATTACCACTATGAGCAGCATTTAAAGTCATACTAGTAAGAAGTTCATCATAAGCTCTCTGAGCAGCAGCTTCTTTATCTAAATTATTATTGAAAGTTTTATCCTCAGCACTAACACTAAAAGGATTATTTCCATCTTTGATTTGAGACATTTGATTCCAATAGTTTTCTATACTATTATTCCAAGACTCAATGTTAGCTCTACGAGCTTTAATCTCAGCAGTTTCACTAAGACCAAATATAGATTTAGGCTTACTTTCACCAGTTCTTTCGTCAGTTTTAGAATCAGCTCTATCTTTTAAAGTTTGACTAATTCTACCAAAACCGCTACCTAAATGATGAAATACTACACCACCCATTACTCCCCAGAATGCACTATCCCAAAGACCTCCACTTCTCATATACTTTTGAAGTCTATCGTCAAAAGAAGAATCGCTTTCAAGACCAAGATAAACATTACCAAGATGAGTACCTTCCATTTGAGCAATATAGTTAACTGCTTCTTCGACACCTTCACTAAGTTCTCCAGCAATAACAGTCTTTTCGTCTAAAGCTTTATCAAGAATCTTTTGACCAGCTTTCTTTAAAAAAGATTGTTTAGCTTCCATTTCAGCTATTTCTTCAGGTGTCTTACCAAGAGTTTGTCTAGCATTACGAGCAGCAGAAGTTAAAGTAGAAGAACTAACTCCATTTTTTAAACCTTTCCACATATTTCGTAAACCATATAATTGAAGAATATCAGAACCAATATTTACATAATTAGTAAGGAAGTCTTGATTGGCAGATTTTTGAGCAATAACTCTAGCAATATCTTCTTTACTAGCATTATCTCCACCAGCTTCTTCATAAATATCTTGATTTTTATTGACAAATTCTGTAAACTCTTGTGGAGACATTTTATTAAGTGTATCAGTAGCTGTATTAAGTACATCACTATATACACCTTGTGCTTCTTGATAATTCTCCATAGTTCTACTTAAAGTAGCACTTAAACCAGTTTCTAAGAATCGTCCAGTTCTAGCACCAAGACCATTAATAGGAGCATCTACAAGAGCTTTAACTCCTTGTTGAAATTTATTCAAAGTTCTACCTTCTTTAGAAAGAGCTCTATCTATTCCAACAAGAGCTTTAATTCCATTACGAGTAGCAGTTCCAAGTTTACTTGCAGCAGAAGCTTTTGCTAACCATTGTAAACCTTTAGTTGCAGCCATACTTGGAAGTAATAAAGTAACAGAACTCATAATACTTGGCATATTACTTGCCCACCAACCAAAGTTAGTCAAACCACCATTAGTTATATCTACATTTGGGTCAGCGTAAATAGGAGCAACTTCAGTATTAAAATAATCTTGCCATTCTTGAATCTTTTCACTAACAGGATTACTATAATCATTATTAGCAAGATTTCCAGTAACTGCATTACCTATAAAATCAAAGAGGTCTGCGGCACCTCTTACAGTGCCGAGACCAATTTCACTAACTACTGCTTGACTAACAGCAGAACCTAATTTACGAAGATTACCTTGAGATTCAGCAAGAACCTTATCTACGTCAATAATACTAGCATTAGGAGTAACTCCATAATGACGAAGTTGGTCTGCTTTATCTGCTTGATTAGTAAGAACTTTACCACTAGTAAGACCTTCATTGATTTCTCTATCAGCAAAACCAGTTGCTAATTCAGCAATCTTTTTAGGGTCTGTAGTACTAAGTATTTTAGGACTTGGATGTTTCTTACTTTTACTAGGGCTAGGATTTATATAACTAGCACCATTAGTAGCCATATTTTTAATTTCTTCAAAATCCATATTAATAGTTATCTTTAATAAATTTATACTCTTGTGCTACAGTAATATTATTAACTGGTTCTCCAGCTTCAGTTAATGATTTAGCAATAGCACTTGCTATAACATTCTCATCTTCTCCTGTATATAAAGCATCAGCTATTTGTTGACGATTGAGTTCTCGTCTTAAAATACCTTCAGCCTGACTTCTAGTAATAACAGTTCGTTTGCCACGAGCATTAGTATAAAGGGCATTACTATTTGTTACATTACTAATAGTACCTCCATTACCTAAACTTTTAGAGCTTCCACTAATATTTAATTGAGTAGCTTCATCTCTAGCTAAAGTAGAAGTATTTCTTTCATAACTTTGAAGAACACTAGAACCATTAGCTCCAACCATTGTAATAGTTTGTGGAGTACTATTCTTAGCTTTACCAATATTAAATTCAGTAACAGTTTGTGCTAAACCGTGATTTCTACCAACAGTTACATTAAGAACCTTTTCTTGTTTAGCTTGACTTATTGCCTCAATATATGCAGCTTTTTCATCTTCAGGAATACGTTTACCATCAACATATAAAGCAGCATTCATTAATAAACTTGGATTGGTAAGATTGTCTTCATCATTTTCGATTTTTTTAAGACCTATATTATAAGTCTTTTCATCAATTTGACCAGATGTATATTTATCAAATAAAGCATTTCTATCTAGAGTAGAACTATACATTTTGGAATTAACTGGAACTTTACCAAAACCTCTACTTTGATTAATTGTATTAGCTCTCCAAGCAGCAGCTTGTGCCGGACTATTAGATTTTGGATTTAAAATATCAATACCTGCAACATTTATTGTTCCAATATTTTTAAACGTATAATTAGCATTACGAACTTGTGAACCGTTAGACATATCTACAATTCCAGCTCCTCCTCCAGTAAAAGCATTACTAAAACTACTACCAATACCTTTCCAAAATCCCATAGAGGAATCAACACTATCGCTAAGTTTAGAAAGCCAAGTATTATTCTTATCAAAAGTAATAGTCTTTTGACCATTTATAGCTGTAATTCTAAAACCTTTTCTTCTCCAATCTGATTCAGAATGACAATCCATTGCTTGAGAAATAGCATTAAATTGTTCATCATCATAACATTTATAACCAAGTTCTCTAATCTTTCCATTATTAAATAAATGATTGATTTGTTGATTATATTCTCTAGTAAATTTATTATTTCCTGGTAGCCTAGAACCAGCTCGTCTAGCAGCATCAAAAGCTACAGCATCTTGTTCATCTTTACTAAGACCTGCAACATAATGATTATATTGATTACCATAAGTTCTTAAAGCAGTAATTGCTTGTCTAGCTTGATGTTGAACAAGTGGGTCTTTGCTAGTCATACTATGACGACAAAGATTAGCAAGTTCATTGTATCTTCCTTGATTAACTCCTCTTTGAAAAGCATTACTCTTAGAAAGCTTTGGGAATAATCTTCTAAGTTCATCAAGAGTTCCATCAAGACCAGCTTTAGTTGTACCAATGATATCTGGAACATCTACATCAATAGCAGCGCCTTCATTAGTAGCATCAAGATTCATATTTAATGCGGCAGCTTGTTGAGCAGCAGCTTGACGTGCAGCAACATCTTGTCTATATGCGGCTTGACCTCCACCAACTTCTATATCAGATGTGCTATTATAATAACTCATAGCATGAATACCTGGTTTAACTCTCTTTGCAAGATATTCTTCAGGATTAAGAAGAAGACCATTTTCAGTAATATCTGAATCAATATTCTTTTTCTTTTCTTCTGGAGTCATTTTATTATATTTCCAAAGAGCAACATCATAATCCTGTTGAAGACTTGCTCTAGCACCAGGAGTTGTATCAATAGCAGAATTAAGAGCATCATTTAAATCTTTCTCACTAACATACTCCCAACTACCAGATTTCTTATAAGCTAAACCATAAATATTTTTACTTGGGTCAGAAGTAAGATTACCATCAGCATCAACAAATTTAATATCATTAACTCCACCACCTTTATGAACAGCAACCCATTGTTTTGCTTTAGTCATAAGGTTACTTAAATCAACAGTACTAACTGGAGTCTTACTTGGTTCCCAAGTTGAACCACCAATTAAATGACCTTGTTCATCGTATTTATCTTCATAATGATAAGGATTGTGAGCAAGAGTATAATCTTTAATATCTTGAGTAATATCATTTCTATTTTGAATGCTCTTTTTAAATTCTTCGTAAGCAGCATTAGCTTTAACTCTACCAATAATAGCAGGGTCTGAAGCTACTTTACCAGCAAGAAGAGTTGCTTGTTGAAGAGTTTGACTATAATCTCCACCAATAGCAGCTTCATCGAGTTGTTGTTGAATATCTCGAATATAATCAGCTCTAAATTGCTCATCAGCTGAATTAAGATTAAGCTGACCAAGAGCTACAGCTATTTGAGTTCTTTGAGCAAGAGCTTGTTTAGCTCTTTCATCTATCTTATCAAGACTCTTAGCAAAAGCGTCAAGATTTCTACCTTGATAAATACGTTGTGGAACAGTACCACCAATATTAATACTTCTAGGCATACTTATATTATTTTAATTATTACTATTACAAAAATAAGTAAAACTTCTAGTAGTATTATTACTACTAGAAGTATTTACTATTAATTAACCAATACCATACTTACGCTTAATTTTAGGACTAATTCCTCTAAGTATCATATCTTTGTATTGACCACGTTGTTTATAAAGAATATTATCTTTTTCCCACTTATCTATAGCTCTAGACCAAGAAGCATTAGAATCATAATCTTTATGTTCAGGACGAGGACCTGGCTCAGTAATACTACCTACTTGGTTAAGAAGACCAATACGACTTCTAGTACTCATAGGAACTCCCATTGAAAGCATTCTATATGGAGTAGCAGCTTCACTACCAGCCAAATAAGTTCTCATAGCAATTTCATCTTCGTAACGCTTAGTAGCATTAGTATAGAAATTATTATAAGCTTGAGCAAGACCAGTAAGACTAGTATTAATTGCATCATATTTAGCTTGATTTTGAGCATTCTTATATTGAGCAATCTCACTTTCACGAGCCATCTGATTACGAACATTAGTTTCGGCAACACTTTGTTGATTAAGAGCATCTTGAGTAAGCATCTTATTCTCTTCATTCTCTTTGGTAGCCCAAAGTTTACTAAGTTCATTAAGAGCATTAAGATTTATATTTCCAGCTCTATTAAGAGCAGCTACAGAACTAGAAGTATTTCTATAAGTTTCATCACTAAGTCTATCTCTCATTCTCTTAACTTCTTCAACTTGAGGAGTAATATTATAATTAGTAGGAAGTTTGCTTGCTAACATAATCGGAGCACGACCTGGAATATACATATCATTAGCAGCATTATAATTAATAATACCTCCAGCAAGTCCAGTGAGAGTATCAACACCTAAACCAATCCAATCACCAACACTTGGAGTCATACCAAATTTATTATCACGAATATCATATTCAGTAGTTTTCTTTGTATCAACAGGAATAGTCTTCTTTGTATCAATACTTTCTTGAGGAGCATAAGGAACTTTTACATCAATCTTATTATTGTCAAGCCAAGTCTTTTGCTTAATAGGTTCTCCCCAAATACCATATTTATCTTCTTTTACTTCAGGAGTAAAATGATTATAGCCTAATTTACTATCGTAACGAAGTTTATAATTGTCAGCTTTTATATCATTCCAACTATGACCAGTTGCTTTAGTTAAAGCTTGAACATAAGGATTGCTTTCACCAAGTTGAGTTCTATAAAGACTAAAATCTCTATAGTTATCGCTATTTTCTAATCGTTTAGCTTCGTCATCCATACCACGAGCATAAGGATAGTTTTTACTAAGCATACTAGGTTTATAATCGCCTAATTTAATATTAGTAAAATCCCATTTACGAGGAAGAGGATAAGGATAACCAAGCCAACCTAATTCGGCTTTAGGTCTAACACCTTTTACGGGGCGGCTATAACCACCATATCTTAATTGTCTTTTCATATTACTTTTAATAAAATCATATAACCTACCTTGAGGAATATTATATCCTTGAGGATTATCATTAGGAACATAACCTTCTTGAGAATTAATCTCAATAGGTTTAGTAATTACTGATTGTTGCATAATAGGTTGAACTACTTTTGTAGCATCAGGAACTTGTGTTAAAGTTTTATCAACTTTTTCTTGTATTGGATTAGCATAATTATATCCAAACCAATTACGTTCAGTAGCTCGTCTATTACGAAGTCCTCTCATACCTTTACGATTAGCACCAACATTTATAGATTCTCTCATATTATTAAGAGTATCATTATATTCTTGTTCAGTTTGAGCATTAATCAAAGCATTACGATACTTTGTCATTTGACCTCTAAATGTTTTAGGAACAAGATTATAATAATAACTTAATAGAGCATCACGTTGATTATCATTAAGATAATTATAAGCTTTACCCATAAATTGACGAAGTTCTCTTTCTTTAGCCCCAATAGCATCACCTTTAAATTGTGCATTTTGACCAGCAAAATCAGAACCTTCCCATTTAGCTATTTGTGTTCTAGCTCTACTAGTACCACGATATTTAGAAGTATTATAAACTGGTTTAATCCAAGTACCACCTCTAGCTTTCTTTCTAAGTTCAGGATAACGAGAATATACCTTAGCTTTAACATCACTTCTTCCATGAAGACCAGCAAGTCTTAAAGCATCAACAGCATCAGCTTTAGTTGGAATAGGATAACTTCTACCACCACCTGCAAAATCTTTAGACGATACAGAAGGATAAGGATGTTTAGAAGAACCTCTATCTTTAGAAGTTAAACCACCATAACGTTTAGGATAAACATTTTTTCTTCCATTAAAATATCCTTCTCCACTTCCTTTCATGTATTTATTTCTTATTGCATTACCATTATTACCAAATTGCCATATAGCAGGAACAAATACATTTCCATTCCAAGTACCACCAGGAGTTTTCTTATTAGAATATTTACTTTCATTGCTAAAAGTAGGATGTTTAATAGTTTTACCTATATCTGTAAAATGAGTTCCTTGAGGAGCAAATCTAATAAGATTTCTTTCGTAAGGAGTTACAGAATTATAATAAGCTCTATAATCATAAGTAGGGTCGATAAATGAAATACCTAAATTACTAGAGGTATTTCTAGCCCAATCATAATAACCACCGTTTCTAGCTTTACTACCATCATCTTTAAGACCATTTCTTTTCTTAAAAGCTTGTTGTTGACTAAACACTTTATCTTTATTGTAACCTCTAAGAATAGCTTGAGCAGGACTCATACCATTACCAAGAATAGGTTGGGCACTAAAGATTCTTAAAGCACCATTCTTTTTCTGAGCAACTTCACCACCTTCAGCTTCAACTTCATTATCGCCAACGTTGATACCAATACCAGTTTGACCAGTCTCATTCACATCTTCATGAGAGCCGCCCCGTAGAAGGTATGTGTTGTTGTCTATCTTAGTAGCATCTCCACCATCAGTAATATAAATACTTTTAGCTCCTAATCTTTTACCAAGTCTAGCAGCAGTTCTAAATTGTCTAAGATAATCTTCTTGATAATCTTGACTATTATTAAGTGCCGTACTCATAGCAGCAGCTTCTTGAGTAGCATTTTGCCAATCTTGAATACTCTTTTGACGACGCATTTCTCTTTTTTGAGCATTAGCACCAAATAAAGAACCTGCTATACTAGTGGCAGCACCAATAGCTGCACCAATCCAACATTTCTTTCTACCGCCTAATCGCATAGTAGGAGTTTTAGTTGGGTCACTAGGAATAACAGTATTACTATTAACAACACCAGAAGTAGGAGTCTTATGCTTATCTATAGCAGAATCTGCTATAGAACCTGCTGCATTAAGAGTAGGAGCTATAACAGATGTAAAAAGACTACCGAAGTCAGCTTTAGGTCTACCACCACAACGAAGACTTCTTCTTTTAATTTTACCAGTCATAATTTAATACTTTGAATAATTAATATTTAAATCCTCAAATCTAAAAGGAACATTATCTATATTTCTAAAGATAAATCTAACAACGAAATAACGACCATAAACTAGATTACGTTCATCACTTGGATTATCAAGCATTGTTTGAATCTTAGCTTCTTGTGCAGCAGTAAGATTATTAATATCCAAGTTATAACGTTTACATACTTCTTCTTTAGTAAGTTTAGTACTGATATAATTCCTTATATAATTAAAGTTCCAAATACCTTTATCGTAATAAGGAACTTTATAATCTGGAGTTCTATCTCTAGTTGCAGTATCATCATTAATCATTTTATGTCCTGAAATATCTAAGTCACCTGTATCATTACTATCAGTATAAATACGAAGTCTATCACCACTATAATGTTCTACATCTCCATAAGTTCCATTGCCCATAAGTGGTTCAGCCATTCTAGTAACTTGATTACTAAAGTAAGCATACTCTTTATTAAGTATATAACTAATAGAATTAATACATTTAGGAATATTATAATTCTCATTTACGATAACATCAAATATAGCAGGATGAACAGTTCTAGTTTCTTCAGTACCATCTTCCTTTTTAATAGTAAGATTTGTACTCATAGCTGGAAAACCATAAGCGTGGTCATCAAGTCCAGCATAATCTCCAGTTTTACCATAGAATCCTAAAGGAGTATTTTTATGGAAACAATAAAGGAAAGAACTAGTTGTTACAGCATAATAAAAATAACAATGATTTTTAGTATTTACACCTAAGTTAAATTTATAATCATGAAGACTAACAAACTTCTTACTAATTATATTAAAAGATAAAGTAATATAACCAGGTTGATTATGTTCTCTATCTCCAACATCTTCACTATAATAAGCAAGACACATAATTACACGAGCATTAGCAAAGTCTGTAACCATGTGAGCATCAGCTATCTGAACATTATTCATCCAACTAAGTATATCACTAGTTAAATCAGTAAGATGATTATTGTCAAAGTTATATATTCTTTTATTGTCTGCATCTACAAACCAATAACCATTACTATTAACAGTCCAAGCTTGAGAATGTTGCAGACCACCATAACCATGATTACTAGTAAATAGTTCAATAGGTTCTACTTCAAATAAATCTGGCATTTTTAATTGCGCTGTGTCGCCCGATGTCTTGAGCAGGTTATCTCTATTAAGGTAGAACAAAGAATGCTCCGTGTGGACGAAAAATGCAGTGCCTACGCCGACAATATTTGTAATGTTGCCTTTGTTCTTAGAAAGCACTTTATAACTGTTTGCTCGGAAGTGTCTCCAAGCATTAGCAAGACTTTCATCACCAATTACATCACTACGACGAATAGTAGCACGTTTATAAGAATCATAATTAAGATTATCTTTATAATTAGTATAAAGCTTATAATTACTTTCTATATACGTATCTTTAAGTTCTATAAGGTCTGTAGCATTTAATGGTTGAACTATAAAATTAACACTACGTTGATGACTACCAGCACCACTTTCATCATCACCTAGAACACCAACTAAATAATTAGGTTCTTTCTTTATAGAAATAGCATTTGTATTAACTCTACTAAACTTACTATAATTTACAATCTTAGCGTATTCTGTAGTAGAAGCTGTCCAATCTTTATTAATAGAGTTATTATCTTGAACATCATATACTTTTCCAGTATCTGATATATATACTCTACGGTCATAAACTAAAGTCTTATCATTTACGTAAAATGCAGGATAATTAAAATCATAACCATGAACATAATTATTAGGAAAGATATCAGCATCATCACTATCAGCATAACTATAAGTTTTAACATCAGCATGTTTATAACATACAGGACCAAAGCTAATAAGCTCTTTATCTTTCTTACAATATACATTACGATTAAATATTATAACATTTCCTACTTCACCGATAGCAGGAGTTATTTTACCTTTACTATCCTTTAGTTTAAGAACTATACCTCCGTCCATTCCAGCAGTATTCATAGTATTACTAAGATTATCGCTATCTATAGAATTACTAACTACTACGCTAGAATTATCAATATAAGCTGGATTAGTACTAGGAAGTACATAACCGTCACTTGTTATTTTATATTCAGGTACATATATAGAACCATTGTAATTAACTTTACCAGTTTCTACTTCACTAGCTTTAAATAGACTTGTATTTACTCCATTCTTAGCACAATAAGCTTGATAACTATTAGTTACTTCTGGCTTTTCATAACTAAAAAAGAAACCAATATACCCATCAGGTATTTCAATATTAGTAAAACCTACTTTAATTCTATATAAAGTATTGTCATTAGCACTATCAAAACTATGACTTGAACCAGTCTTAAATAGTAAGTCATTATTATAGTTTTTATAGTAACCAAAACTAGCAGCTTTACGAATAGTTGCATCAGAAGGAGAAGGAGCAGTACTTACAACTTCATAAGCATATTTATCTTTAAGAGCTTCAATACTAAGCAAATTAGTAAAGTTTCTATCGTTACCGGATGTACTACTACTAGTTCTTTCTTTTAGTTCTGTAAGATTACTAAGTTGAACATCTATTGTAGAACTTCCAATCATAGTAACAGCATTCAATATAGTAGTTGGAAGAATATCATTACTAAGTTGATAGCCATTAGTATAAGTACCATCTTTACGAACATAATGAATAAAGAAATTATATACACTATTAGGCATTAAAGTTCTAACAGCATCATCTACTAATATAGTTGTTGTATAAGTTCTAGTATTACTAGATTTACTCATTCTAAATCTGTTTGGTCTATATGAAGCAGCTGGAATCCAAGTACCTAACATACTAACTATACCACTAGTAGAAGTATTAAGTTTTAAACCTGTATGTTTGTGGTCAGTACCATCACCTTTACCAAGACCATCATATAATCTATAAGAATTACCATTTACAGGAATAGTTATAATATCGAAAGTACCATCATCTTTAATACCAAAAGCTATATTAGAACAAGGGAATATATGTCTACCTTCATAACCACCAAGAGCAAGATTATCAAACTCACTAACATTCTCACTATTACTTGCTACAAAACAAAGATAACGTTTAAGTTCATTATAATCTCTAGCATTTAACACAATATGATATGTAACCTTAGTTCCATCTACACTTACTTTAGTATCTTTAGAAGGTTTTGGTACTTCTACAATAGCAGCAAATATAGAATTAGTTGACCAACTAAAAGTATAGGATTCGTATTCTCTAGTTGTAGCAGTAGTTGCATTTGATTTAGAACAAGGTTCATAAATCATCTTTGCTCTAATCTTTGTGGCATAGTCTTTAAGATTTACATTATAATCACTTTCGTCATAATTTGCAATATAAAGACGATTCTCATAGTTACAAAGAGAAGCAACATTAAACAAATTAAAACTATTACTAGTTAATTCATCTATTGAAGTTTCCTCAAAATTACTAGCATCAAATATAAACTCACGAACATCAAAACTAAACTTTCTCCAAATACGAGGTAGAGCAGCATCTTCGTGTTTAAGTATATAACCTATTTGATAAGATTTATAATTATAATTATCATCAAAGTTAATATTAAACTTTAGATTATAGTTACAATCTTTTTTATCGTTATTGTATGAACCTACACAACGAGTTGTAGCAAGATTAGTATTACTTTTTACATCGTAAACATGATTTATAATTACTTTCTCTTCGAGATTTATAGCATGATAACTACCACCAATAGGAAACCAATTAGTATAATAGTTACTATCTATTTCATAACGAATAAAGAATTGATAAATACCATTTGGCATACTAATACCAGGAATCTTATCTTTAAGAGTAAGATTAGCTACTGGAACATTAGCGCAAATAGAATATATCTCAGGATTATCTTCTTTTGTACAACGAGAAAGATTAATAGTTTTAAGAGGAATATTATCCTTTATAACTTCGTTGTAAGCACTATCATCATCTTTGCTACTATGAGTAACAGTTTTAGTAACACCATATTCTCCAATAGCAATAATAAGTTCGTTATTTACGTTATACGTATATGTACCTACAATCTTTCCTCCACTATAATTCCAAGCACTATATACTTCAGTTAAGTCTAAAAGACCAGTAACTTCATTTTCTACACAACGATAAATATGAGAACTACTTTCACCTGTATCAGCTAAAAGATAACTAAGTACTACAATCTCCTTCATACAAGGAATTATACCTACTATTTTACCTTCAACTGGAGTACTAAAAGCATAAGTTAATCCTTCTTCGTTTGTTATATACGAATTATCAGGACTAACTTTAATGTTCTTAGCAAATACCAAACTACCATTAGGAACAACGTTTGGATTCTTATTTAAATTAAGTTCTTTAACTATATTCATAATTGTTATCTTCTTGGGTCAAATGTTGAGTTATAGAAGAAGTTTCTCCAACCATCAGCATTATACAAATCATTACGAACAGAAGCAATAGCTTTACTCTTTAATTTTTCCCATTGAATATAAGGATTAGTAACAGGACTACTACTTTTTAAATCATATACTGGATGATGACTACCACGACTAAGATATTTATATAGAATGTAAAAACTTATAGCTTCTAATAGAATACCATTTTCATAAACCATTGGAACTTCACAATCATAATAATCATCATAATATGTCATAGGTTCAAAACTTTGAACATTTATCCAATCAGTATCAAAGTTAAGTTCAATATGACCATTATTGGTTATTACAAAGTTACGACTATCATCAGCTCTTCTAATAGTTGCAACCCTCATAAAATTACGACCAGTTTTATTGGTATCGTCTATAACAGCAATTTCAGGACTAGGTTCTACATTAGCTTTAGAACCAAATCCTAAATTACAACAACTATTATTAGTTTCAAGTTGTTTTATTTTACAGCCATAATCATCAAATACTTTAATATCAGTAGCATTTAATTGACAAGGAAATAAAGCGATACGATTAATTACTTGAAGTCTTCTATTTTTCTTAGCCATAGGAAGACATTTCATTTGGCTAAGTGCATCAATTATCCAAGCAGCAGCACGAGGAATCCAATCACTTTCACTAAGATTAAAGTCATTATCAACTTTACCAATGATGCGTTTCAAATCCACATTTTGTTTGATTTTCATTTCTAACAAATTTAGTATACATTAATTTATCTACTTGTAAACACAGAGTTAGTTTAATCTTTAGAGATACAGGTAAATGACATATTTTTTCTTTATCACCACCAGTAAGTTTAATCAAACCTTCATTATTATATTGTCTGACTTTTACAGAACGATAATCAATCATGCTTAATTTATAACCATAAGCTCTATGAAGAGTACAATTACAAAGAGCAAGTTCATACCAACTTTCATCAGCTTTATAAATCCTAGGGTCAACTGCATCATATTCTAAGCCATTAGCTTTAGCAAATTCAGCTTCTTCTTTATTCCAAATTCTAATGCCTTTAGTTTCAAGTTCTTTCTTGTATTTATTAGTTGCAACAAAGTCACAAATTTTACAACCAGTATTAAGAACTCTATTAATGCAAACATAACCTAGTTTACCTTCAAGACGATAACCATGAGCTTTAAGAATAAGAACATCATGTACTTTATTATAAAATATACCAACTATATTTCTATACTCAGCATAATTTAGAGCAATACATTTCTCATAAAGTTTAATCTTTTGTTCTAACTCACTCATCTTTCGTAAATCAACAGCATAAGCAACAAGTCTAAAACATAGATGTTTATGTTCAAGGTCATTACGTTTATCTTCATACATACCTTTTGCGGCATTTTCAAGACGACCATTTATATACTTATTTTGTTGAAACTCTGGATAGTCAATTACAGGAAGAGCAAAACTATCAACATAAGGAACAATCTTAGAACGTTTTTCAACTATGTTACCAGCTAGTTCATCATAAGAAAGTCTAGCTCTTTCAAGTTCTAGAGTAAAAGCATCTTTCATATCTTGATGATATTTACTCATATTTATTGGATTAAGTCTTACAGCAGTCATATATTAATTATATTTTATAGCATTAGGAACTTCATCTGTTTCTTGATGTTGATTTAGTAGTTCCCTTTTATATATTATTTCTTTTATTTGACCAATCATATCTTCACTAAGTAACCACTCGTTGTCATCATAAAGATGATTCTCAACAGTAAGGTCTCCATTAATATCTAGAATTTGATTAGGATGTTCAAAAGCTGATTCAATAACAATAGCATCTACTGGAACAATTCTATCTTTACTAGCTGGAAATAAATAAAGATATTCATTAATATAGTCATAACTAATAGCACCACAAAGACCAGGAACACTTCCTTTAAATCTAGCAGTAGTTTCTTTAATGTAAGGAAACTCTCTATTAGTTTTATATCCTACAGAACTAACTCTATCAAAAGGAAGATTATTAGTAAGTCTAATAGGTCTTGGAACTTTATCTAGAGTTCTTTTAATTTTGTCAAGCGGAACTCCTTCATAATCTTCAGGTAGTTCTACATCACCATCATTAACTGTAATAAGTGAAACTTTAAAACGTTGAGTATGAATTTTATCAACGTAAGCATGATTTTCATAACTTCTACGTATAAGTTCATTACGAGTATGAATTATAGCATTACGAACTCTTTCGCGTAGAGTATGATTATTAGGCTGACCTACACCATGTAAAATTTCACTAGTAAGTTGAGCAATAGAAGCCATATCAGTACTATTTAAATTATTAATATGAAAACCGCCCCGTAAAAGGTATGATTAGTGAAAGTTCTACCAATTACATCTTCTACGGGGCGGCTCTAATGTTTTACTTATCTTCTTTATCATCTGCTTTACTAGCATCTTCAAATAAGAAATCAATAAGCTCAATAACACCAATATTAAAATCAGTACCAATAAGAGCTTTAATTAAATCATCCTCATTAATAGTAGTATGTTCTATTTCTACTTCTTTATTATCAAGGTCTTTAATAAAAGCATTAAGCTTATTTTGAGCATTAGAATAATACTCAGTTACTTTGACACGATTCTCATTATCAGTACGAGTAAAAGTATATTTACCAGCAGCTTCATCAGTTTCTTTCTTTTGAAGTTCAGCAAGAAGTTTAGACATCTCTTCATCATTATTACCTTTAAGAGATTCTTTAGAATCTTTAATAGCTTCTTCATAAGAAGTTGCAATAGGCTTTAATACTTTTACATTTTTCCAAATAGCAATAGCTACTTCAGCAGGAAGTTCTTTAGTTTTAATTTGCTTGAGTACATTATATGCACTAACAGCATTACTTTGTTTTACTTTAATCATAACTTTATTATTAATTTAATTACTTATTTGCGTTGCAAATATATTAATATTATTATTATTTGCTCTATAATGTTTCTGTCTCTTATACACATCTGACGCTGCCGACGACTCCTTACGTGTAGAT
>ERZ1026884.23-NODE-23-length-98342-cov-12.035712_pt1 | contig 98342 bp, 65 predicted proteins | sample MGYA00380172_ERZ1026884 | MGnify/ENA primary metagenome ERZ1026884 (study PRJEB33269, sample SAMEA4719808) | human gut metagenome | biome: human-associated habitat; feature: organic feature; material: feces | place: Cameroon | collected 2013-10 ... | reverse complement strand
GCGTCAGATGTGTATAAGAGACAGGTGGGGGTGGTGCGGCGCATCATCATATGGAAGCGCCGCGAAGCTTTAAAATATACGTTATTCGCAAAAGATGAGAAACCTGTGAACCTTTTGAACCTTCAGAACCCGCTTACCCTTTGAAGATTCGCATAAAGGGTAGATCGTTCTTTCTGCTTTCAAACTTAGCCCTCATTCATTTCCCATATATCTCCAACACTTCATCCGTATACGATCCGTCTCGGTTATGCAGGAGGAGCGGCGGCTCTACCATGAGCTCCGGATTTCCTCCATACTTCCACTCGATGAGGACTCGCACCGCGGTATGGCCTTTTCTGGCGTAAATGAAACGCATTCGTTTCGGCTCCATGCGATACGACCGTCCGATGGCTATGAGATCAGCCGTGCGATCGGCACGATGCACCATCGCGAGGCGGCCGCCGTATTTCAAAAGATACTGCGCTGTCTTGAAAACGTCTGTGAGCGATGCATTCATCTCATAGCTCGCACTGGCGACCCCCTCTAGCATGCTCATCTTCCCCGTCCCCATTTCACGATAGGGTGGATTCGCCAGCACCAACGAAAAAGAGCCGGAAGGAAACCTTTCATTCACCTTCCGGTAATCACACTCGACCACATGGATCTGGTCCTCTTTCCCATTCCCCGCTATATTGCGGCGCGCGAGATCTGCCATGACGGGATTCACCTCAAAGGCCGTGATATCCCTTCCGCCCAGAGCCGATACGAGGAGAGAGATGACGCCTGTCCCCGTCCCGAGGTCTGCGATCCGATCCTTCGCCTTCGGCTTCACATAGTGCGCGAGCAGTACGGAGTCCACCGAGAAGCAGAACTGATCCGGCCGCTGGATGAGACGCATGCCATCCCGTACCAGATCATCGAGCCGCTCGCCATCCTTCAGTGTCCACTCAGTCATTTTCCACCTGCTCTACCACATCCCAGGAAAGCGTCTTCGTCTTCTGTCCATCGAGCTGCACCTTGACCGTATGCTTCTGTGAATTCACATACAGCACCTGTCCCATGCCTTCATCCGTGATGACCTTCATGCCGACGCGGAACTGTTTTCCCTTCTGCTGCATCGCACAGCACTTCTTCCTGCGGCTGTTATCCCCCGTGTACTGGTCATTTTCATAGCGCAGGCAGCACATAAGACGCCCGCAGACTCCGGAAATCTTCGTTGGATTCAGCGACAATCCCTGATTCTTTGCCATCTTGATCGACACCGGAGCGAAATCTCCGAGGAACGTCGCGCAACACAGCGGCCGTCCGCACGAGCCGATCCCCGAGACCTGCTTCGCTTCATCACGCACGCCCACCTGCCGAAGCTCGATGCGCGTATGGAAGACCGCAGCCAGCTCCTTCACCAGTTCCCTGAAATCGACACGCCCATCTGAGGTGAAGAAGAAAACAATCTTATTTCTATCAAATGTATACTCTGCCCGCAAGAGCTTCATCGGCACCTTGAACTTCTCGATTTTCTGGAGACAGATATCGAAAGCTGATTTCTCCCTCGCCTTATTCCGCTCCAGCTGCGCCATATCCTTGATCGTCGCCCTGCGGATGACCGGCTTCATCGGATTCTCCTCATCCTTCTCCGCCTCAGTCGGCATCGTCACTACATAGCCATACTCCAGCCCGCGCGACGTCTCCACGATGACCCCATCATCCAAGTGAAGCTCCAGGTCATTGCCATCGAAATAATATATTTTCCCTGCCGGTTTGAACCGGACACCTACGATCTGCTCCATTTCTGGCTGCCTTTCTGTATATGTTCCAAACTGATGAGAATATAATCCCATACATTTTTACTATTGATATATCGAGAAACCGCCGTTTCTGCCGTTTGCAGCACGCCCATCGCTTCCTCGCCCCGGCCGCGGTCCCAGAAAGAAGCGAGAGAAGCCTCGCGTCCCGCGACCGACCCGCAGCGGGAAAGAGAAGCATTCCCTGTCTCTGCGATCACCATGATATCGCGCCCCACCAGGCGTATCCAGCGAAGCCGCCGCAGGAAATCCTTCCTCTCCCCCAGCTCCATAGCGGAGAGTGTCGCAAAAGGCATCGCATCATACGTCAGGATATTCCAGAAATCCATCGCTGACTGCGGCTCTGCCTCTCCCTTTTCATCACAGACCTCCAGCGTGATCCCCGGATTTCCTTCCGAAAGCTGGAAGAGCACCTTCGCATCCATTCCCTTCGGGAAGTGATACTTCTTCGGATCCGACGCCATGAGCGAGAGATAGTCTCCCTCCGACAGAGGCAGGAAGGCAAACCGCTCACCACGGGAAATGATGGTCGGAAGCAGCGCATGAAGATCATGCGTGATGAGGATAAAATGGATATTTCCCTCCGGCTCCTCTAAGGTCTTCAGGAGCGAATTTGCCACCGGATCCATCATCGTCTGCGCTTCATCGATGATGCACACATGCACCGTTTCATCGAATGTTGCCATCGCGTCCAGAAACAGGCGAAACTGCTCGATCTTGAGCTCCATCCCCATCGGACGAAGATACCAGACCTGATGATCCGCAAAGGTCACGACCGGCTCCTTGCCGGAAGACTCCCGCTGCCAGAGACAGATCTCCTCCCAGAGCTTCCCTGACTTCCCCGTCAGCTCGCCCGCAAGGTCAAAAGCAGCTGTCGTCTTTCCGAGACCCTCATCGCCATACAGGATCATCGTATGCGGAAGCCGCCTCTCCTCGAGAAGCCGCTTCCATTCCTTCTTCACTTTTTCCTGTCCATAGACATGAGGTAGGAAATCCGTCATCACTCGCTCCTTAAAAACTATCCTAAAAACTCACATTCTATTGTATCATGCGACGAACGATGGTGCAAAAATTTCATGCACAGAGAAAGAAGAAGTCTCCTTAGTCGCTTTCTTCAAAAAGAAAAACCGATGCATCTCTCTTTTACGAAAAACACATCGGTTCTTTGCCTTCATTTTTATAGCGTGGTTTTATGGTTGCATCATTCCGGCAGGCTCAGGAAGCCTTGCAGCAGTGCACCGGGGAACTGAAACTTTTTCTCCGTTTCTCCAAACCGTACAATCATCAAACCGCCTTGGATTTCTTTGACCGTTCCCATGCCGAAGGCTTTATGCCGAAGCTGACAGCCAACCACGACACGGGACAAATCCACCTGCTTTTGTGATGCAGGTTCGGCTGGTTTTGGCACTGGCGGGGTGTATCGTGGCTTTTCCAAATGCTGCCCATACACAGCCGTTTTTTCTGCCACCTGCTTTTCCTTTTTGGACGGATCCATATCCCTGACAGCTTCTGCAAAATCCGGAAACGGTTTTTTCGGCAAATCATCTGCCGAAGAAATCGGTGTTTCCATCGAAGCCTGCTGCAGAGCGAACATACTGTTATAGTCAGCATCCGAGATCACCGTATCCCAACCGCCACGGTTTTCACCCGCATGCCGGTCAATGCCGGTATAGCTCAAGCTGGCATCTTCGTATCTCTTGAACTTGTAAACGGCATCATTCATCAGCGAATCATTGAACACGCCGAGAGATACCAGCAACTCGAAATCTTTGACATCCAGCCCCGTTACTTTTTTGAAAAGCCCCGGCTCCAGCTGTGTGATGACATCCTTCAGGCATCGTTCTCGATAATCGGTCAAGTACATGAAAACGGGAATACGGGTAGCAAACTTAATCAGCTTTTCCTGAATCTGTTTGCGTTTGGATTTATACTCTTTTTCTTCCTCGCTCAGCTCCTTTTTCTCTTTTGGCGTGAGTTTTTCTGTGCCCTCTTTCTTTGCCTTTTTTACGGCTTCGGACTTGTTGATAATGGTCTTTATATCCTCGTTCAGACTACGGAACCCTTCAATTTTCATCAGAGCATCCATCGCCGCCGGATTAGCCATCAAACGGGAAAGGGTATCATTATCCACATTGACAAGCAGCGCACTTTCCCATCGTTTGGCAAGCAAGGTGGCCGATGTGCCTGCCATAGCGATGTCCAGTACCTCCCCTGCATCAATCTGCCGCATGGTACTGCCATCATAGGCAATGACCGGAAGAAAATTGATGAACTCCGCCACTTTCTTTTCCGGATTGCCTTCGTCAATGTTCAAGCGGCAGCTGTAATCCGAAATCTGCTTGATCGCCCGGTCGAGAGCAAAGTCAAACACATAACATTCCTGCTTGACAATTTCCTTTTTGCCGCCGTCTGTCGTGATCTCCCACGGGCTTTGCACGCGGAACGCCGCCTGAAAATAGGTCTCCGGGCTGGACAGATTCCGAAGCATAAAAATGCCTGTCCAAGGCTTGACTGTAACACCCGTTGTCAGTTTACCGCAGGAGAGAGTGATCGTCTTGCTCTCCAATGGATCACGCATGGATTTTTGCACCGGCTCCAGAGCTGCTGCGCCAATCCCAGCGCCCGTACCCGCACAGACATTGATGGTGTAATCGTGATAGAATGTATTCTGCTTCTGCATCAATAGATTTTTCATCGCATAGCAGGAAGCCACATTGGGGAGAAACCAAAGTGTATGCTGCAACACATTCAGTAAGCGCACATCGGCATACGGCATGGCGGGCTTTTTGGCACCCAGCTTCAAATCATCCACACTGGTTTCCAGATACGCCCCCCGAATCAGATCCAGCCACTTCTGTACCTCATTTTCATAGACAAAGCGAGCCTCCGCCCCTTTGCCTTTGGCAGAGAAAAAGACATTCAGATCAAATTCGTTGAACTCTCCCTGCATGGCGATCTGACGGATGCTATCCGGGATGCGGTAAGTCATCATCACCATGCGTGGCAGTGCGGCATAGGGATTTCCGTCACCCTGCCAGTTTGCCTTTGCCCGCTGTTCATCCGAGTATGTCCAATTGTAAATCTGATCCTCAATAAATTCCCCAGAATTCAGCGCCCGAAACGGCGTACCGGACAGATACAGATAATACATGGTTGTGATGGGGAGGAACGTTTCATCGTAGGCGTTGCCACGGTCATACGTATCCATATCCTCACTGTCGTAGCTGTCCTCGTCCTCCTGCTCAAACAGCTTTTTGGCGTTTTCCTTCCATGCTCCGAAATGGTACTCGTCAAAAATAACCAAATCCCAGTTGGTGGAATGTACCCATTCGTTTTTTGCCTTGATGCCGCCGGTTTCCCGATTCACTCCCAGATAATCCTGAAAAGAGCCAAAGCAGACGATGGGACGGGACTTGTCCGCCGTTTCATAGGTCAATTCTGTGTTACGGCTGATAAACTGCCAGCCTTCAAAATCAATGTGGCTGTTCAAGTCCTCCTGCCATGCGCTGACCACAGCCGGCTTGAAGGTCAGAATCAGAATCCGCTTGAATCCCATTTTCTTTGCCAGCTCATAGGATGCAAAGGTTTTGCCGAAGCGCATTTTGCAGTTCCACAAAAACTTGGGGTAGCGTGTAGAGTCCTCCTCATAAGCACTCTGAAAATAAGCGGCGGTTTTGTCCACGGCTTCCTGCTGTTCCGGGCGCATGGAGAAGCTGTTGACCCGATTCTCCGCATTGGCAGTATGGTTTTTGACGGCCAGCACCGCCGCCCGCACATCATTGACCGTGCAGCGAAACCATTCACCGCCCATGCCGGCAATCTGCTTGCGTTTCAAAGCACGGTGAACATCATGGTCCGTGAACGAGGAGCCGTCCGGATACATGGCACTTTCCCGATAGACAATGCGATAGGGAACACTGCCGTCCGGTCGTTTGGTGGGATACTGCTGGGCCACACGCTTGTCCACATCAATGGCGGTATAGCCCACCTTCAGAAGCCCTTGATACTGCGGATTGGTGTCCTCGTAGGCATAAATCATCGGGTGGGCATGGGGGCGTTGTGGGAAAAAATCAGTCGGCACAATAGTCACCTTCCAAACCTTCATTAATTATCCGCATCAAAAAATCATGGAGTATTTTACAGCTATCTTCCACCAGTACTTTATTTCTATCAGTCCTCATACTTTTTGAGCCATGAAAAAGATTGCATCGAACTTGATAAATCTGCAAAAACAATTTTACTGTATCGTCTTCTTCATTTTTTATATAGCTTTTAACATCTCCTTTTTTATCATCTCTTACCGGCAATTTCCATTCTTGATTCAAGGATAAGAAAGGATGATAGTCATCCCACTTAGAAATCTTTTTTTCTACATACGCCTTTACACGTTCATATTCTTTATTCTCGTCTGTTTCTTGATTGTATAGCCAATTGAAAGCAACGAAATAGCAAAAAAATTTGAATATATAATTTTCTTCTTTGTCTCCTCGGTCAATCCATTCTTTTACAAATTCAAATTCCATTTAGTTCTGCTCCTCTTTATCGAAATCCATCGGTCGAATCATGCTTTCGATGAAAGCAATTTCTTCGTCTGTTAAGTCGTATTTCTCGTAGAGTTCTTCATCTGTCCACGGTTTGGAGAAGTCTTGCATAGGAACATATGAATATACACTCTGCGACATGCTTTGATCAACTTTTCTTACTCCCACCATCGTTCTGAAAAACTTGGTCGTCATATATGACCAACAATTCATCATTTCTTGTTCTGCTTCAAATAGTCCAATAACCAGAAATGTTTCTGTACAAGCTTCATTTGGCCCTGCAAAAATTGGGGTAGAAAAAGTTTCTCCTAACATGCCTGTCCCTTGATTTCGAGACATAAACATTTTATATTTTGCTATATATTCTCTCTTGGGAAAAGGATAAGTAGCGGAAACATATTTTTGGACTCTTTTGTTTTTTTCTAAGCCATGAATAATAATATCTCCTTCTTTATATACATCCCTTACACTTGGCAAATTATATTTTTCGGAGTTTTTAAAGAAGTCTCCTCGTAAGCCGAAAGGTCTCATTGAAGAAACTATCGACATAAATGATGTTTCGCCTTTTTCACGTACTTTTTTATATATTGCCACAAGATTATTGTTTCTAATAAATATATCACATCCATTCTCTAACATAGGTCTCGTGGCAGTGGATGTTATTTTACCTCGTTCATATGTGTTGATTGTACAATTTCCAGAATAGTCTCTATCCCACAAGAAGTAATTAACGCCACCCTTAATTTCTACACCCGGAAAGCAATCTGAAGCATCAGGGTAATCACAAATTACTTTTATCCGACTGTCGTGCAACATGGTGTTTCTGAAACTATCAAGTCCTCGGCCACCTGCAAACCATCTGGACGGAGTAATCATAGTTAAATAACGAGGCTTGAGTTTTTTTGCTTGCTCGATAAATCTGTGATAAATTGGAATAGCACTTGCTTGTGCACCGCCATCACTCATTTGATACGGCGGATTGCCGATTATTACATCAAATTTCATCTTAAATATCTCCTCTGGTTTGATTGTATGGATCCATTCATAGGCATGGGTTTCCAGTTCGTCCCCTCGTTCATATTCTTTTTGTGAGGCACCACAAAATACGCACTTTCCGTTCTGCCAACGATGTGGTACCCGTTTATACCGGATATTTCCGCTACTATCATCAAATAGTGAAATGGAATATTTGCTGTTGGGATACTTGGAACAATACACACTTCTTCGGGAGAGAAGGCTGGTCAGTTCTGTGATGGCGATGCCATACAGCTGCTTGTGAAAAATGTGGTCGATGCGTTTTTGCAAATCCGGGATTTCCTCTTTTAATCCCTCAATCAGCCGTTTTGCAATTTCCCGCAGAAACACCCCGGACTTACAGGCCGGGTCGAGAAAAGTTGCGCTGCTGTCATGCCACAGTTCTTCCGGCAGCATATCCAGCATCCGATTTGCCACCTCCGGCGGTGTGAATACCTCATCGTTGGACAGATTCGCCAGACATGTGAGCACATCCGGGTTATACATACTGCTGTAAAAATCACTCATAATCCTGCACCCTCCTGTAATCAGTCAACGGATATTCCCTGATGGGCGGTGGGATAAATGCCTGCACTTCCTCGTCATACTCCCAGCCGATCATGAAAATATTCATCTCCTCCTCGTGTCCGTTCAGAAGCTCATCCAGTGCAAAATCACGGCGCTTCATCTGATTGCCTGTAACAAGGCTCCACTCTGCAAAAACAATAGGGGAACCGTCTGATTGGAGCATGGTGAGCGCATCTCCGCACAGAATGTTCTTGCGCAGGATAAACCGTACCGCCTCCCGGCACTGTTCATTGGCCTGGGCTTTGGCATTGGCGGTATATTCCTTGTCCCAGATGTCAAACAGCCGCTGACGGCATTCCTCTGCGTTATCCTCCAAAATGTCAACTCCGTACAGACTGGTCATTGCCAGTACGGAGTACCGTTCATAATCAAAGGGGCTTTTCCTGTAACGACTTTTTACCACTGCCAGCTTCCGGCGAAGAACTTCCACAAGAAAATTCCCGTTTCCGCAGGCAGGCTCTAAAAATCGGCTTTCTATTCGTTCTGTTTCCTGTTTTACAAGGTCGCACATGGCCTTTACTTCACGCTCGGCAGTAAATACCTCGCCGTGATCTGTCACACGCTGCTTTGACTTGACCTGTCGTTCTGCCATTTCTTTCCCCCTCATATATTCATGTGCTTACAGAAAGGCAGCCATCTACAAGATGGTGTACTTTTTCGCAGGGGCATTTTCTGGTGTTTTCAAATGAGGAAAAGAGCGTTTGTTCACAGATTTTGCATGGAAAAAGCCGGTGTTCTGTGGTATCATTTTCTTAAAGCTAAAAAGCAGGTATTTTACAGGAAAGTACAGGTTCCTGTAAAAATACCCGCTTACAACAACTTGGCTTTTTCGTAAATCTCCGCACGATAGCGGAAGGTGGAAAGCGGCATCCCACACAACTTAGCAGCAGCTGTTCCGGTGATTTTTCCATTTTTCCATTGCTGATATAGATGATGGAAGTTTTCTGGTAAAGGCGCCGGGGGTCTGCCGAAGCGGACACCTCTGGCTTTGGCGGCGGCAATTCCTTCTGCTTGACGCTGTCGGATATTGGTGCGCTCGTTTTCTGCCACAAAGGACAAGACTTGCAGCACAATATCGCTGAGAAATGTCCCCATCAGGTCTTTTCCCCGACGGGTATCCAACAGCGGCATATCCAGTACCACCATATCAATCCCTTTTTCCTTCGTCAGTATCCGCCATTGCTCCAGAATCTCAGAATAGTTACGCCCCAGACGGTCGATGCTCTTGATATAGAGCAGATCGTCTTTTTTTAGTTTCCTGACCATTTTCCGATACTGAGGACGTTCAAAATCCTTACCGGATTGCTTATCAATAAACAAATTTTTCTCCGGGATAGAAAGTTCTTTCAGTGCAAGAATCTGCCTATCCTCATTCTGTTCTCTGGTGCTGACGCGGATATATCCATATAAATTTCCCATGACGTTTCCCTCCCTTTTTCCGACCGGGAAAACAGCTCCCGCACCGGATATGTTTCATTTTCTATGGTACTGGATACTTCATGCTCCTGAATAAAAAGACTGTGAAAATGTCGGGTGCAGACCCGGCATTTTCACAGTCATCTCCCTATATCAGGCACTTTCCTTTTCGAGCTATGGCGTCTCCTACAGTCAGGTATGGATCGGCAAAAGGAGGCCATGGAAACGCGTCCATTTCATAAAAAAACCGCTTGGCGAATGGAATCCATCCGCCAAGCGGTTTCAAGTGTCTTATTTGAATTTATCGATGATTTTATCGAGCCAGGAGCTCTTTCCTTTGTACTGCGCGCAGTCCTCTCCCATGAGGTGGGCGTAGTTCAGGAGGGCTTCCTTCTGCTCTTCCTTCAGGCGCTTTGGTACGGTGACTTTGACTTCCACGTACAGATTGCCCTTGCGGCTGGACTGGAGGTGCGGCATGCCTTCGCCGATGATGCGGAAGCGGGTACCGCTCTGCGTACCGGCCGGGATCTTGAGCTCGACCTCTTTGTCAAGGGTCTTGACCTTGATGGTGCTGCCAAGAGCGGCGACCGGGAAGGTGATGTCTACGCTCTTGTAGAGATCATCCCCGTCACGCTCGAAGTCCGGATCGTCTTTCACGTAGATGTATACGTAGAGATCCCCCTTCGGACCGCCGCGCTTGCCTGGCTCACCCTCGCCGGAGACGCGCATGCGCACACCGGTGTCAGCACCGGCCGGGATATTCACTTCAATGGTCTTTTTCACGCGGATCGTGCCGGTGCCGCGGCATTCGGAGCATTTATTCCGGATGATCTTGCCGCTGCCCTGACAGTGCTGGCAGGTGATGATATTCACCATCTGTCCGAAAGGACCATTCCTTACCACACGCTGCTGTCCGGTACCGTGGCAGTCGGGGCAGGTCTCAACGGAGGAGCCTGGCTCTGCACCGGTGCCGTGGCAATGGGTACAGGTATCATTCTTCGGTACGGTGAATTTCTTCTTGATACCAGTCGCTGCTTCGCGAAGGGTGATCTCCATATCATAGCGGAGATCCGCGCCCTGCTCCGGGCCATTGCTCCGTCTGCGTCCGCCACCGGTGAACATGTCGAAAATATCACCCATGTCGAAGCCGCCAAAGCCGCCCTGTCCGCCGAAACCGCCAAAGCCGCCCTGTCCGAAGCCGCCGTAGCCCGCACCGCCGCCACTGGCAGCCTGCGTGAAGGCATCGTGTCCGAGCTGGTCATACTGCGCTCTCTTGTCCGCATCGGAGAGGACGTGGTAGGCTTCATTGACTTCCTTGAATTTTTCCTCCGCGGCTTTTGGATTGTCTTTATTCAGATCCGGATGGTACTTGCGTGCCAGCCGGCGATATGCTTTCTTTATTTCATCGTCTGAGGCGCTTTTATTGACGCCCAGCACGTCATAGTAATCTCTGCTGTCTGCCATTCTTTTCTATCCTCAAAGAAATTAGGGAAACGCTGATTCAATCGCAGAGTCAGTGTTTCCTTAGAAATGCCTCAAAAGGTCCTGAAGGCTCCGCTCTCTTCCCGTTTTCTGGAAATCCGTAGAACCTTCAGAACCTTCTGAGTTTCTCTATGATGATCCCCTTGCAGGAGATCAATTATTTCTTGTCGTCGTCTACGACCTTGTAATCGGCATCGACTACATTGTCATCGGCTTTCTTGGCACCTGCCTGAGGTCCCTGCTGCGGGCCCTGCTGAGCACCTGCCTGCTGCTGTGCCTGCGACTGCTGTGCCTGCTGGTACAGCTTCTCAGTGAGTTCATGCAGCGGCTTGGTGAGTGCTTCCGCATCGGCTTTGATCTTCGCGGTGTCATCGCCTTTGAGGCTTTCTTTCAGGGTAGCGATGGCGTCATTGACTTCTTTGACCTTGGCAGCATCTGCTTTGTCGCCGAGTTCTTTGACCGTCTTTTCTGCCTGGTAGATCAGTGCTTCCGCATTGTTCTTGGCTTCGATGCCTTCCTTACGCTTCTTATCTTCTTCTTCATGCGCTTTTGCGTCGTCCTGCATCTTCTGGATCTCTTCATCAGAAAGGCCGGTGGAAGAGGTGATATCGATCTTCTGTTCCTTGCCGGTGCCAAGGTCTTTTGCAGAAACGTGGACGATGCCGTTCGCATCAATGTCGAAGGTGACCTGGATCTGCGGTACGCCCCGTGGAGCCGGCGGGATGTCGGAAAGTTCGAAGCGGCCGAGGGTCTTGTTGTCCGCTGCCATCGGACGTTCGCCCTGCAGGACATGAATGTCTACAGATGGCTGATTGTCAGCTGCGGTGGAGAAGACCTGAGACTTGGAGGTCGGGATGGTGGTATTTCTCTTGATCATGGTCGTGAAGACACCGCCCAGGGTCTCGATACCGAGGGACAGCGGGGTGACATCGAGGAGAAGGACGTCCTTGACTTCGCCTTTGAGGACGCCGGCCTGAACAGCAGCGCCGACAGCGACGGATTCATCTGGGTTCACGCCCTTGGATGGTTCCTTGCCGAATTTATTCTTGATCAAGGTCTGTACTGCCGGGATACGGGAAGAACCGCCGACAAGAAGGACTTTATCGATATCACCGACGGAAAGGCCCGCATCCTTCATCGCAAGGTCGATCGGTTCTACCGTCGCCTGTACGAGGTCTTCGGTGATTCTATCAAATTCTGCGCGAGTCAGGGTCGCATCAAAGTGGACCGGCTGACCATTGGAGTCGATGGTGATGAATGGCAGGTTGATATCCGTGCTCATGACGGAGGACAGCTCGATCTTGGCTTTTTCGCCTGCTTCCTTCAGTCTCTGGTTCGTCATCGGATCACGTTTCAGTTCGAAGCCGTTCTGTGCTTTGAATTTTTCAGCGATCCAGTCCATGACGCGGGCATCGAAATCATCACCGCCGAGATGGCCGTTGCCGTTGGAGGCTTCGACTTCGAAGACGCCATCCGCCAGATTCAGGATGGATACATCGAAAGTGCCGCCGCCGAGGTCATAGACGAGGAAGCGATGTTCTTTGCCGTCTTTGATCTTATCAAGGCCGTAAGCCAGAGAGGATGCGGTCGGTTCGTTGATGATACGAAGGACATTCAGCCCTGCGATCTTGCCGGCATCCTTGGTCGCCTGGCGCTGTGCATCGGTGAAATAAGCCGGGCAGGTGATGACTGCATCGGTGACTTTTTCGCCGAGATAAGCTTCTGCATCGACCTTCAGCTTCTGCAGGATCATCGCAGAAATTTCCTGCGGAGTATAGGATTTGTCATCAATGGTGACTTTGTAGTCGCTGCCCATGTGACGTTTGATGGAAACGATGGTGCGATGCGGGTTCGATACCGCCTGGCGTTTTGCCAGCTGGCCGACCAGACGTTCACCGGTCTTGGAGAAGCCGACGACAGACGGGGTCAGACGAGAACCTTCCGCATTCGGAATGACGACAGGCTCGCCGCCTTCCATGACGGCAACAACAGAGTTTGTAGTCCCCAGATCGATACCAATAACTTTTGACATTTGAAATGTCCCCTTTCTTTCTATTTGTACTTACGAAATTTTATATAGAGAAATGGAATCGCAGAGCGTCCCATCGGTTAGCCGTTATGCACGACCTGTACCTTCGCTACGCGGAGTACACTGTCCTTGTACAGATACCCTTTCTGGAATACCATGGAAATGGTTTCGTCTTCTTTGTCATCTGCCGGGAGCATCATGACCGCTTCATGGAAATGCGGATCGAAGGTCTTTCCCAGTGCTTCGATCTCCTTCACGCCGAAGCCTTCCAGGATCTTGACGAATTGTTTCTGCAAGAGCTCGAAGCCCTGTACATAAGCCGCGCCGCCTTCATCTTTTTTCATGTGAGCAAGCGCCAGCTCGAAATTATCCAGCACAGGCAGGAAAGCTTTCAGTGTTTCTGCGGTATGTGTATCCGCAGCTTTCGCTTCCGCTTCTCTGGTGCGGCGGCGGAAATTATCAAAGTCTGCCTGCAGTCTGACGTACTGGGAAAGAGCCGTAGCCAGCTTGGACTCCGCTGCCTCCGCCTTGTTCTTGGCTTCTTCGGCGGTCTTCTTCGCTTCGCTGAGCTGATCCATCAAGTCATCTACGGGAGACGTTTTCTTTTCTTCTTTGGCTTCGGTTTCTTTCATCGGTTCTTCGACGTTGACTTTCTTCTTATCTTCCTTCATCCAGGAACCTCCTATGTTTTCCCTTTTAATAACAGATCCAGTCGCTGCTGCATGAAGCGCATCATACCGACGATGCGGCTGTATTGCATCCGTGTCGGTCCTAAGACGGCCACGGAGCCGATAACCCGGCCGCCGGATGTGAACTGCGCTCTGACAACGGACAGATCCGAGAGCGACTTCATCGGATTCTCTGTCCCGATATGCACAGCGATAGGCTGATCAGAAGAAGAAAGAAGCATGCTTTCAAGCATGTCTCTTTTCTCTAAGAGATTCAGTATATCCTGCATCTTTTCTACATTTTTAAACTCCGGCTGCTCGATCAGCTGCGAAGCTCCGCCGGCGTAGACCTCTTTCTGCGGGCTTACAGCCTTTTGCAGCGCCTGAAAGACCGACAGATAGGGTGTCAGATCCTTCTCTACGTCTCGCTGGAAGGAGAGGATCATCTCTTCATCCGTATGGCCGATCTCCCTGCCATGCAGGAAATGATTCAGCTTATCCGCGAGGAGCTGCATCTCATCGAAGGAGGATCCTTTCGGAATATCCACCACCGCATTCGATACATCGCCCTGATCCGTCACGACAAGGAGGATCGCCCGCCTGCCATCGAGCGGAAGGAAACGGACATAATTGAATTTCTTTTGCTCCGCAGAAGCCGCAACCGACAGCGTATGCGTCAGTACAGCTACGGCCTTGGCCATGTTCCGGAATATCTCTTCCTGACGGTTCACATGATCCATCAGCATGTGGTCGATCATGTGCTCTTCTTCCGAAGAGACCGGAGCGGGCTGCATCAGCCAGTCCACATAGAAACGGTATCCTTTGATCGAAGGGATGCGCCCAGCGGAGGTATGTGGCTGCTCAAGATAGCCTTCATCCTCTAAGTCCTGCATCTCATTTCGGATCGTCGCGCTCGATACACCCAGGTCATACTTTCGTGCGATCGTACGCGAGCCGACCGGTTCGGCCGTGTCTGCATAGTCTTGCACCACCGCCCACAGGACGCGCCGTTTTCTTTCATTCAGTTCATTCACACCGTGTCCGGTGCTTTCTTGATTGATTCTACGTGCCATATGTATCACCTGAATTTATTAGCACTCATTATTCTCGAGTGCTAACTTATGATATTAGAATAGCATTCACCTATGGGAATGTCAAGGATATTTTCGATTTCTTCTGAAAAAACGGGGGGTAATGGTTTGAGGGTTCAAGGTTCAGGGTTCAGGGTTCAGGGTTCAGGGTTCAGGGTTCAGGGTTCAGGTGCGGCGCATAAAAATAAGGAAGCGCCGCGAATATATATGGACAATGCCCGAAAGTAAGCGGGTATCAGGTTTCCCGTTTGGGAGTTCCAAACATCAACCGCTGAGCTGCGAATGACAAAGATTTCTCGCTTGCGCTCGAAATGACGATACGGGAGTCTGATGTTTCCTAGTCTCTTGGTCACTAGTCACTTGGCGCTCCTAATCCCTAGCCACTCATCCTTGCTTTCAAATAAGATCTCTTTTATTCTTATTGATTTTCATGTATTTTAGTCATATAATAATTGTAGTAAATTACTACAAGAAGGAGGATATATCATGAATACGATTCCTGTTCGCATGGACAAAGCGCTTTTTGATTCTGCCAGTATTGAAGGCAAAGCAGAATTTCGTTCGGCAGCCCAGCAGCTCAATTTTTGGGCTTTGGTCGGAAAAAATGCACTCGCCAATCCTGATTTACCTGTAGATTTTATTCGTGACATTCTCATTGCGAAGAATCAGGAAACAGAGCCTTTTACCTTCGAGGAAGATCATGGAAATTAAGCAAACTCGAATTTTTAAAAGCACATACAAGCGACTTTTCCTAAAACAGCGAAAAAGCGTGGATCATGCGATTCGACTTATTATCGAAAATCCATCGATCGGTGAGCAAAAGAAAAGTGATCTCAGCGAAGTCTTTGTGTACAAATTTAAAGTTGACGCGCAGTTGTACCTTTTGGCGTATACTTTTGATCCGGTCACCTTGACACTGATCATGCTTGGGGTTCATGAAAATTTTTATAGAGACTTAAAACGAATGCCTTATTTGAAAAAATAAAAACAGGGTTTGAGAAAAATGATTTATCATTTTTCTCAAACCCTGTTTTCTATCATACGGTTTCACCAAGCTGAATCCTTCGGATGGCTTCTTTGGCAGCCCGCTGGGCTGCTTCTTTTTTATTCTTTCCGACGCTCTCGCCCATGACTTTGCCATTGATGTGGATTTCCATCCAGATGGTCTTGTCATGTGCCGGTCCTTCGTCCTTGGTGACAACATAGGAGATATTCACATCTCCGTGCTTCTGTACCATTTCCTGCAGGTCAGACTTGTAGTCATGGTCATAGTCTCCCTGATCGATAAGATCGAGGAATTTTTTCATGTGCCCCAAGATGAAGCGGGATGCTACCTCATAGTTATTATCGAGATAGATCGCACCGATGACAGCTTCGAAGGCATCGCCTAAGATCGAGATGCGGGTGCGGCCGCCGGACATTTCTTCTCCGCGGCCCAGACGCATGTAGTCGCCCACATGGAATTTTGCTGCGCATTCAGCGCAGGAAGGCTTGCAGACGACGCTCGCCTTCGCTCGGGTCAGCTCCCCTTCCGGCCAGCTGGGAAAACGCAGAAAAAGGTATTCCCCGATGACCAGATCCAGGATGGCATCCCCTAAGAATTCCAGTCGTTCATTGTCATGAATGACTTCATTTTTATGTTCATTCGCATACGAGGTATGGGTGAGTGCTGTATTGAGAAGTTGTGCATTCTGCACGGGAATTTCATTTTCCGCAGCAAACTTTTCAATTTCTGCCATACGGTCTCTTCTTCTCACTTCAGCATGTCTCATTCTTCATAGCGCCTCATGATGACAACGGCATTATGTCCGCCAAAGCCGAAAGCATTGGACATGGTCACATCGACTTTGCGATCTTCCGGGCCTTCCGCCGCGTAGTGAAGGTCACATTCCGGATCAGGAGTCTGAAGGTTCAGTGTCTGATGGACCTTGTTGTTCATGATAGAGAGTACACAGACGACAGCTTCGATCGCACCGGCAGCGCCCAGAAGGTGGCCGGTCATGGACTTGGTGGAGTTCACAACGATGTCATAGGCATGCTGACCGAGGACTTCCTTGATCGCCTTGGTCTCATTCTTATCATTGAGACCGGTGGAGGTGCCGTGTGCATTGATGTAGTCGATATCTTCCGGAGAAATACCTGCATCCGCGATGGCATTCTTCATGCAGCGAGCTGCGAGTTCACCACCCGGACGCGGTGCTGTAATATGGTAGGCATCGCCATTCGTACCATAGCCGATGACCTCTGCATAAATGTGCGCGCCTCTCTTCTTTGCGTGTTCAAGTTCTTCAAGGATGAGGACACCACTGCCTTCACCGAGTACGAAACCGTCACGACGGACATCAAAGGGGCAGGATGCTTCTTCCGGCGGGCATTCACGGGAAGAGAGCGCATGCATGGCAGCAAAACCAGCCATCGGTGTCTTTGCGACAGCCGCTTCGGTACCGCCGGCAAACATCACATCCGCATCGCCCCACTGGATCATGCGGGTCGCTCTGCCAAGAGCATTGTTGCCGGAAGCACAGGCGGTGACGTCAGTCAGGACCGGTCCCTGCAGACCGAAGGTAATGGAGACCATGCCGGAGGCCATGTTTGCGATCATCATCGGGACTGCGAATGGATTCACTTTTCCCGGACCGCGTTTTTCGATGCGTTCTACGGTATCTTCCATGGTCTTGATCCCGCCGATACCGGTACCGATGATGGTGCCGACGCGGTTCGGATCTTCTACGCTCATGTCGAGCTTCGCATCCTCGACCGCCATTTTTGCGGCAGCAACAGCAAACTGAGCATTTCTATCCATGTGACGGACGGTCTTCTTGTCACCCACATATTTGACGGGGTCGAAATCTTTGACTTCGCCAGCGATCTTGACAGGGAAATCCGTGGCATCAAATTCTGTGATCGGTGTTACACCGGATTTTCCCGACAAAAGGGCATTCCAAAATGCATCAACGCCGATACCGACGGGGGAAACCACACCCATGCCAGTCACTACTACTCTTCTTCTTTCCATAAAAAGGGCACCTCTCTTATAAACTTCTTTTAAACATTATTTATCGCGTGTTAGGTTTTTAAACAAAAATTATAGGACTTGAAAAGGCATGGCTCCGCCTGTTTCAAATCCATCACGCATGGACAAGACCTCAAAAAAACGAACCACGACGGTCATTCGCTTTTTTGAAATATTCTCCCCCAAAGGAAGTCATATGGCATGCCGGAGGGGATCCCCCTCCGGCTTCCAATATGATGTTGAAATGCGAATGCGCATTACATCTGGCTGTCGATGTAGTCTACAGCGTTCTTTACGGTCTTGATCTTTTCAGCAGCATCATCCGGGATTTCGATGTCGAATTCTTCTTCAAATGCCATGATCAGTTCAACGATATCCAGGGAATCAGCGCCGAGGTCATCGATGAAAGTGGAGTCGATGGTGACATCAGCTTCGCTAACGCCCAGCTGGTCAACAACGATCTTCTTTACTCTGTCAAAAGTGCTCATTACTCATTTCACCACCTTTCTCATAGAAGACAGACGTCTCCTTGTATTGTACCCTACTGATTATATTACATAACCATTCCGCCGTCCACCTTTAAAACTTGTCCGGTGATATAACTTGCATCATCGGAAGCCAGGAAGGAGACAGCTTTGGCGACGTCTTCGGCAAGACCCATGCGTCCGAGCGGGATGGCTGTCAGCATGGCTTCTTTATTCTTTTCCGGAATAGCATCGGTCATGTCGGTCGCGATGAAGCCCGGTGCGACAGCATTGACACGGATGTTTCTTGCAGCGAGCTCCTTGGCGCAGGCCTTGGTGAGACCGATCACGCCTGCTTTTGCTGCTGCGTAGTTGGCCTGGCCGATATTGCCCATGATGCCGACTACGGATGCGATATTGATGATGGAGCCTTTTTTCTTTCTCATCATCATCTGCGCAGCGGCTTTGATGGTGAGGAAGTCACTCTTGAGGTCAGTCGAGAGTACGGCATCCCAGCTTTCTTCTTTCATGCGGATGAGAAGTCCGTCGCGGGTGATCCCTGCATTATTCACAAGGACATCCAGCTGTCCGAATTCTTTCTTGATCGTTTTGAAAATGCGATCCACATCTTCTGCTTTGGAGACATCGCCCTGGATGGTGAAGGCTTTACCGCCAGCGGCTTCGATTTCTCCCTTCACAGCTTCTGCGGCAGCCTGGCTGCCGGCATAGTTCAGTGCGACAGCATAGCCCTTCGCGGCCAGTGTAAGAGCGATGGCTCTGCCAATACCGCGGGAAGCCCCCGTGACGAGAGCAGTCTTTTCGATAGTTTCCATCATTATTCTCCCTTCAGTGCAGTCACGACTTCATCGATGGTGGCTACATCTTCTGCATGGTGGCAGGGTACGGAGCGGGCGATCTTCTTCATGAAGCCGGTAAGAACCGTGCCGGGGCCGGCTTCAACAGTCATATCGACACCGCCAGCGACCATATTCCGGATGGATTCTTCCCAGTGTACAGGATGTGCCGCCTGATCGACCAGATTCTTTCTGATCTCGTCCGCTTTGGTCTCTTCCTTGGCATTGACATTGGCTACGACCGGGATGGCGGTGTCATGGATGTCGATCTTGTCAAGGACTTCCTTCAGTCGAAGAGCTGCTGGTTCCATCAGAGTGGAATGGAATGGCGCGCTGACCTTCAGCATGATGGCACGGCGAGCGCCTGCTTCCTTCAGTGCTTCGCAGGCTTTCTCGACAGCTGCTGTAGCACCCGCGATGACGACCTGTCCCGGGCAGTTGAAATTAACTGCCTGAACCGGAAGGTCTTCGGTGGAAACTTCGCCGCACACCTTCACGATGGTTTCCGGAGTGGAACCGATGACAGCTGCCATGCTGCCTTCTCCGAGCGGCACCGCTTCCTGCATGAAACGGCCACGCAGATGGACGGTATGCACGGCATCTGCGAAGGAGATCGCACCCGCTGCGACCAGCGCAGAGTATTCGCCAAGGCTGTGGCCTGCTGCGATATCCGGCGTGAGGCCGTGTTCCTTCAGCACCTGCCATACAGCGACACTGGCCGTCAGAATGGCCGGCTGGGTAAATTCGGTCTTCATCAGCTCTGTGTCCGGGCCTTCGAACATCATTTTGGAAATCGAGAAGCCGAGCGTTTCATCCGCTTCTTTGATCAGGGCTTTGACAGAATCATAGTTTTCAAACAGATCCTGTACCATGCCCACCTTCTGAGATCCCTGTCCAGGGAACAGAAATGCAGTTTTCATCTTGTCACACTCCATATAAATAAATACTAATTTATTATTGGTTATTCGGAATCAGGTCTTGCCTTACATCCATCTCATGACATCGCAGCCCCATGTAAGACCGGCGCCAAAGCCAGTCAGGACAACGTAGTCACCATGCTTCACGCGTCCGGCGCGGACGACTTCATCAAGCGCAATGCCGACGGAAGCTGCCGATGTATTGCCATAGCGATTGACATTCACATACATATGATCCTGCGGCAGAGCCAGACGCTTTGCGATCGCCTGAATGATGCGATTATTTGCCTGATGGGCAATGAACATATTGATATCTTCCTTCGTGATGCCGGCGGCTTCCAGCGTCTTCAGCGTGGTCGCGCCCATGTGACGGACAGCAGCTTTGAATACTTCCGGCCCCTCCATATGGATATAGATGCGGCCGGAGTCGATGGCGCGGTGGGTCACAAGTTCAGCGACGCCGCTCGCCGGGATATTCAGGATCTTGCCCAGGCTGCCGTCTGAGCCAAGATCCGAAGCCAGAAGGCCATAGCCATCTTCGACCTTTCCAATGACAGCGGCCCCTGCCCCATCGCCGAAAAGGATGCAGGTGGAGCGGTCCTGCCAGTTCACGAGGCGGGAAAGGATTTCCGCACCGATGATCAGGATGTGCTTGTACATCCCGGCTTTCACCAGATTCGATGCCAGAGCTACTGCATAGATGTAGCCTGAGCAGCCGGCGGAAATATCCATCGCACCTGCATGCTTGCATCCGAGCTTATCCTGCACCATGCAGGCCGTGGATGGCACCACATAGTCAGGGGATGCCGTCGCTACAATGATGTAGTCGATATCGTCTGCGGTAAGGCCAGCCATTTCCAGTGCCGGAAGAGCAGCTTTCACGCAAAGATCGGAGGTCGTCTCCGACCGGGAAGCGATATGTCTGGTCTCGATGCCCGTGCGAGTGCGGATCCACTCATCACTGGTATCGACCATTCTTTCAAGGTCTGCATTGGAAAGGATCTTCTCCGGCGCATAATGTCCGGTGCCCAGAATTCCTGCAGAACATAATTCACTCATATATATAATGTCCTTTCCGTTCGTTGAAAAGAGAATTTTGGTAACTGGCAACTGACGCCAGGACTTGAAAAGCAGTTTCTATGAGTTCCGAGGATTCAAATGGTTCCATGTCTTCAACGGGTTTCCCATCTGTTTGGAATCACGTTTCCCCGTCCAAAAAAACACGGCGTTTGGGGGCGGGGAACGACCCTTTCGAGCCTACAGAACCCGCTCAACCTCATTCTCATTGCGTCTCCATCTGTTTCAGCGCATCCATCACGATCTCATCCAGATGCTCCTGACAAACGCCCATCGCCATATGGATGGCATTCTTGATCGCTTTCGCTTTCGAAGCACCATGACAGATAATGAGGCCGCCTTTGATGCCCATGAGCGGCGCACCGCCGTATTCAGCATAGTCAAGAGGCTTTGCCATGTATTTCTTGAGTGCCGGCTTCAGGAGCAACCCGCCGATCTTCGCGCGAAGTCCCCCCTGCATGACAGCATTCTTCAAAAGGGCAGCTACCAGTTTCCCGGCGCCTTCCCCAAATTTCAGGACTACATTCCCTGTAAATCCATCCGTGACGATGACATCAAATTCTCCCGTCATCACATCGCGGCCTTCCGCATTGCCCGCAAAAGGAATGACCTTCTGTGCGGAAAGCGCCTCATTCGCTTCCGTGACCAAAGGGCTTCCCTTCGTCGCCTCTTCCCCGATATTGAGAAGACCGATCTTCGGCTGCTGGATACCCGCGACCTTCGTCGCATAGATATAGCCCAGAAGAGCATTCTGGATATACGTCTCCAGCTTCGGCTGCGCACTCGCGCCAGAATCGATCAGGTATGTATAGCCGCCCTTCTGGTTCGGGATCGGCGTCAGGATGGCCGGACGCTCGATGCCCTTGATACGGCCGATGCCGAGAAGTCCTGCCGTAACGGCTGCCCCAGTCGATCCCGGAGCCACGAGAGCTCCGCACTCCCCCTCTCGCACAAGACGAGCGCCGACAGAGACAGACGCATCCTTCTTTTTGCGGTACGCCAGCCCAGGATGCTCTCCCATCTCGATCACTTCTGATGCATGATGGATCTCGATCAGAGGATTCTGATCCTCATGATGCTTCTCCAGGATGGGGCGGATCTCATCCTCATCTCCCACAAGAACGACAGGCACTTTGTATTCCTTGACCGCCTGAATGGCGCCAAGCACGATTTCCAGCGGTGCAAAATCCCCGCCCATCGCGTCAACAGCTATTTTTTTCACAGGACGCCTCCATTACTGCAGGATCTGCATAATAAATTTTGCGCGGTATACTTCTTTATCACCGTCAAAGAAACTGATATAGATATGTTTTTTATTTCCTCTGACCAATACGATCCGCCCTTTCACGACAAGCGCCGTGCCGGGCTTGACAGCGATCTTATATTTGATATTTCCGACCTGCGTCGAAGCAAAAGGCACACCGGCCAGCGACTCGGCGAATGCAGCAGCTGCGCCATATAATTTTTCCGCAGCCACCACGCCGAGATTATCCGCCATCTCATCGCTGGTCTGAAAGAGACCCACGCCTTTGATACCGATATCCTTATCTAAGATCTGCAGCCCGCGTGCCTCCGGACTTCCTGCCACGAGGTGCTCCATACGGTCACGCATCTGTGGGATGCCAAGCGCCTGTCTGTCCAGACGGATCGTAGCTCTTGATACAGAAAATTTCTCTGCCAGATCTCCATCTGTCAGACATGGATGTTGGCGGAGCAGGCTCTGTATCGCATCGCGTCTTTGGGTTTTATCCATTTTGAAATTTCTGCTCATTTTTATCACCTGCTGATAATACTATATCACAAGCAGTCAAGGATTGCACGAAGAAATTGAATAAGCAAAGAGCCTTTCTTTGAGACATATGCAGGAAATCATATTTCTGTCAGATTTCTTAGATTTCCATCGATATCACGGGCAACTCGCTGAATCCGTAGATTAAAATTTCATTTGTTTTAGCGATTTCTAAAAGATACTTTGGAAAGCATCTCCCTGATGGGCTTCTTTCCAAATCAGGGAAATCGCCCACATTTACTGACTTTTTTCGCCTCAGATTTTATCACTAGGTGATAATTCAAACGCATTGCGTAATTCGTTTGCTAAAAATTCAAGATTGTTTAAAAACTTATCCATTGACTTATTTCATCTCATGGCATAAACTACAGTAAATACAGGATACTTCATGCTTGCTATTTTGTCAAACATATCTGTGATACCGTATAGTTTTTTAAAAGTGAGATTTGTAGAATATTTTAGGAGAAAATCACATGAAATTACCAGCATTACACATTGGCAACCTGACCGCTACCGTACCGATCGTACAGGGAGGCATGGGCATCGGCGTCAGCCTGTCAGGCCTCGCAAGTGCCGTAGCCAATGAAGGCGGTGTAGGTGTCATCTCTGCTGCCAACGTAGGCTTCAATGAACCAGACTTCAAAACAAATACAGTGAATGCTAACCTTCGCGCGCTGAAATCCGAACTGCTGAAAGCCAGAGAAAAAGCAAAGACCGGCATCATCGGCGTGAACATCATGTCCAAAGGCCATCACTATGAAGACTATGCCCGCTGCGCAGCAGAAAACGGTGCAGACATCATCTTCTCCGGCGCGGGACTTCCTGCCGATCTCCCCGCCTGCGTGGAAGGCACAAACACCAAGATCGCCCCGATCATCGGCTCCCCGAAAGCAGCCCGCGTCATCCTGAAGCTGTGGGAACGCCACCATCACCGTACCGCTGACATGGTCGTCATCGAAGGCCCGAAAGCCGGCGGCCATCTCGGCTACACCAGAGAACAGGTGAAAGAACACGAAAGCGACGGCTACGAGAAGGAAATCAAAGAAATCCTTGCCGTTGTCAAAGAATTCGAAGAAAAATTCAAAAAGAAGATCCCCGTCATCTTCGGCGGTGGCGTCTTCGATAAGAAAGACATCGAGCACTACCTCTCCCTCGGTCTCTCCGGCGTACAGATGGCGACCCGTTTCGTCGCCACCAAAGAATGCGACGCCGCTGACGAATTCAAACAGATGTATGTGAATGCCAAAGAGAGCGACGTCACCATCGTCCAGAGCCCGGTCCACATGCCAGGCCGCGCACTCTTGAACCCCTTCGTCAAAGCCTTCACCGAGCACCGTATCCCGCCGCAGGGCTGCTTCCACTGCCTCAAGACCTGCGACCCGGCGACCACCCCCTACTGCATCACCATGGCCCTCATCCGCGCCGTCCACGGCGATGTAGACCACGGCCTCGTCTTTTGCGGTGCGAATGCCTATCGCATCGATAAGATTACGACCGTCCATGACCTCATTCAGGAACTGACACAGGACTAATCGCTGGCGACTGGTGACTAGACATCAGACATTAGACTTTAGACATGATAAAACGCTATCCACATTTTCGTGGATAGCGTTTTTTGTTATGAGGTTATGTGGTAAGACACCAATCAATTGATTTCCGAATCAAGTAAGGAGTGAACGCGGATCATCTACCAGATTTTTCTGCCCCAGTTCGCCAGGCTGAAGGGGGCCATGATGAACCCGCAGCGCGACAACGCCTGTAAGTCTTTGGCGAAGGTATCCTTCGGATACGCCCCCAGATTTGCCTCGATGCCGCGGATGACCATATTGATTTTCGCCATTTTCCAAGTATCCGGATTCGATTCCTGCCCGAAGATAGAGACATTATCATTGCGCCCGCTGTGCGTTTCAATGAATTTCATGGACTGCACAAACATTCCCCCGGATCCACAGCAAGGATCTCAAAGGTGTCTGTATTTGATACAATCGAACGATAGCAGGGATTTTGAACACCCCCGTGTTCACTTCAATCGTTGTTGTACTGATTGGCTATCTTCTTGAGCAGAAGTGCTTTTTCCATGAACCAGTCAAAGTAAGTTTTATATTCTTTTCTATCAAACGCCGCATCAAGCTCCTTGGTCAAAAGCATACGTCCATCTTTTTCACCTTCTGACCACTCAATGGAAGCGCCTAATTCCTTTTCTATCGTATCTTGATTATCTTTCAGCTGCCTATACCAATCCTTCCCCTTGGCAACATACAAGCCCGCTGTCGCCCGATGGCGGGATGTGTTGATTGTAAATTCTACCACCACAGATGATACGCCGGTACTTAGGTTGTACCAATTGGTCGCGAAAGCCTTTCTGCATGAGAAGCTCTTGCTGAACTTACTGTCTTTATCGAAGGCATAATCACAGAACTGCTGCCAAAAGTTCAATTGGAATTTCCGCAGTGGCGTCAAGGTTTCTGCAGCTTTTACCGTTTTTGCCCATTCGTTGGGACGTTCTACAACATTAAACCGTGGTGCCGGCAATGAATCCCCAATGCGCCAGAGTTCAATTTCAATCAGGAAAAAACCAATATTTTCATCCGTATGCTGATTCAGCCATCCGATAGCCTGTTCATGCTCATCACGAGCCCTTTTGACAATCCAGACTATAATTTCAGCGTCTTTCCCTGCCGCATACATAATGATTTTTCCCAAATGATCATGGTCGGTATCTTCCAGCTGATTCTCGATGATAATCCCACGGGAACTCCCGCTTTCGCGGGCGTAGATGTCTACACTGAAACTTCCTACTGGAGATTCCGTTTTCTCAAGCTCCAGGTCAATTTCAATGGCATCACTCAGCTGTTCCAGATTTTCTTTTTGGGCAAGCCATTTTGAAAAATCCTGTTCCTCATGCGGCCAGATAGACCGCAAGTCATCAATCCGTTTCATGCACCCTAGTTTTTCCATATATGTCACTTTGCTTCCCGATGCTTTAGAAATGCTTCTCCTCTGCCGCCTTGAAATTATAGACTGGTTTCATCACGTCGATAACGTCCACGGTGTCACCGATGACATCCAAGATATCATCAAGGGATTTATAGGCCATAGGAGCTTCGTCGATGGTGCCTTCGTTTACCGATGTCGTATATATGCCTGCCATCTCCTGCTGGTATTCCTTGAGGGAAAGCTCTTTGATTGCCTGTGTACGGGACATGATGCGGCCTGCGCCGTGCGGGGCAGAGTAATTCCATTCAGCATTGCCTTTGCCAATGGCCAGGATGCTTCCGTCACGCATGTTGATGGGAATAAGGACCTTTTCACCCTTATGTGCGGCGATGGCTCCTTTTCTGAGGATCATCTCATCGACATCGATGTAGTTGTGGATGGTATGGAAGGCTTCGCCGGGCTGAAGGCCAGCTCTTTCCAGCAGTTTTTTGGCAATCTGCTCCCGGTTCAGTCTAGCAAACTGCTGGCAAAGAGCCACATCATGCAGATACTGCCTCAGGTATTTTCCGGAGACAAAGCAAAGATCTTCCGGCAGCTTTTCCCTGCGTTGTTCTGACTTCGCCTGCTGGATGGCCTCCTGGATCTCTTTTTGCCGTCCTGCCGCCTTGTATTCTGCTATGATATGCTGGAGCCGTTCTTCCAGTGTTTCATCATGGGCATTCAGCTCAACGGCCATGCGCTGATAAATCTCCGCCACCTGTTTTCCCAGGTTCCGGCTTCCTGTATGGATGACGAGATAATGTCGGCCATCATGGGTTTTATCGACCTCGATGAAATGATTCCCGCCGCCCAGAGTGCCGATACTGCAGGCAATCCAGGACAGATTCTTCAGCTTGTCATAGCAGTAGAGTTGCTGCAAATCAAAGTCAGCCTGCTTCTCGAGCCAGACATTCATCCCGGAAGGCACGATGTAAGCCGCTTCATCGAGTCTGGCAAAATCAATCGGCTGCTTGTCAAGAGCAATCGTATACATGCCACAGCCGATGTCCACGCCGACGATGTTCGGTACTGCCTTGTCTGTGATTGTCATCGTCGTACCAATCGTACAGCCTTTCCCGGCATGGACGTCCGGCATAATCCGCACCCGGCTCCCCTTCGTCAGCTCATAGCTGCACATGCGGCGGATTTGTTCCCTCGCTTTCTCATCGATACTCTTGGCATACGATATTGCCGTTGTAACTGTTCCTTCAATCCGTTCCATTGTCGCTTCACCTGCCGTCCCTGAGTTCCATAATTTTCTACTATTATACAACAGTTTACAGCTTTTAAGCCGCTTGCTCATCGCCCCAAGCCAATGCTTGCAAAGCCTTGAGCAATGTGCTTGAATTTATGCTACTTTGGGCTTTGGACACCAAAGTGGCGAAAAATACTTCCTTGTGGATCTGCTGGCTTAGCGCGTGCCGCAGCTCTTGCGGGCTCTTGTCCCGGTAGGTGTTCAGCCGCTCGTCCTCATACGGCAGGATCTTCATGAGAGCGTGCCCGGAATTCGTTAGGTTCAGCAGATGCTCAATCGCAGTCTTTGTGCGAACTTTGTAGCTGCCGAGCTCCCAGAACATCTTCTGCTCGTAGTAGTTCGTCTCAATGCCCCAGCGGAGCTTGTAGAGCTTGAGCGGGTAAATCGCCATATGCTTGGAGCTGGTGTTGCGGAGCCCTTTGTTCTCCTGCCAAGCAATGCTCATGTGCAGCGCCATCGGATCTATGGTGCTGAAAAAGAGACGGTACGAGCCACTCTTGCTCAGCGTCACATAGGCATGGACGGTATGGTCGCCAAAGATGCGCGTTTTCACCAGACGGTGAGCAACAAAATAGTTGTCCATCCGGCAAAGGTAATTCGTGAGATCATTGGCAATCTCGTCCAGCATCAAGCGTTTACCGTACTTTGGTGGACGGCCGCGACGGCCTGCCGTCGAATCCGGCAACTCGAACATGGCCGTATCGTGGCGTGCATTGCAGGTCACATTGAGATTCGGATAGCTGAGAGCATGTGCGAGCAACTCGCGCTTGGCGTACCAGCTATCGAAGAGCAGGATGACCTGGCGTTTTTCAAGGATTGGCATGACTTCATCGAGAAGCTGGCAGGCAAGTGTCAGCTTCGAGGCTTCGCCGTTGCTCATGACGTAGCCAATCGGCACCGCGATATAACGGATCTGCTGCTTGCCTGCGGTCTCATGGAGGACCGGCACGCTCATCGTCAGGCTGACGAAGGCATGCCCATTGAAATAGGACTTGCCATCGTGTTTGGCGTGGTCGTACAGGATGCCTACACCGTCGAAGTGCTTGCCCCACTTGGCAATGGACGTGTCGTCCACGCTGAGCAGGATAGGCTCCTGCCGCAGTGCCTCTGGCACTATGGCAAGCGCCTGCAGCGCCAAGGCCTGGCGAATGGATGCATCCGTGACGAGGCCGTTGCCAAGGGCGCGGTAATAGCTGTTGAGCGATGCGTCCGTCTGCTTCGATAGGAACTGCCGGAACAGGCAGCGCACCGACGGCGCCGACTCCAGAGCCAGTTGAGCAATGAGTAACCACGCCAGCAGATGGCGCGTCCGTCTCGTCGCAGATGGGAACAAGGAAGAAAAAGTCGTCAGGAGTCTGTTAACTGTCGGCTGACTGGTGTATAATTGAGACATCACGTAGCACCTCTCGTGTTTGGTTTGTGGTGAATCTTGAAGTGGTAAACTAAAATTGGACACGGAGGGGGTAATTTTTGGACATACGGTGTATACTGTACGGATAGTACGAAATTAATTATCGGACAGAAATTCTCCCTCACAGGACAGGAGGTTTGCCGTGAAGTACACAAAAGAACAGAGATTGGACATTGGCCGCCGCATTTACGACGGCGAAATCAGCCGGTATGAAGCTGCAGAGGAATACGTTATCAATGAGCAGACGGCACGGAATTACATGAGAATGTACCGGGATGCCAACCAGTTGCCGCCCAAGCAGGGACGAAGAAGCATCTGTGCGCCCTCGTTCAAGAAAGCTCCGGCAGAGCTGGATGAACTGAAGGCGATGACAAAGGAAGAACTTATCCAGGAACTAATCAAGGCCAAGATAACCGAGGCACGGCTAAAAAAAGGCTACGAGGTGAAGGGGGATGTATAATGTACCCATAGTCATAGACAGTTTGAGAGAGAGTATAGAAAGTGATATGGACATGAAAAGAGTATATTCTATATGAATAGATTTTATATTTGTAAAATTACTATTTTGGGACATTTAGCAAGAAAAAAACAAGTATTGGACAGCTTTCTCTTGGTAAATCCTAAAAAATGGACATTTTTTTCTTTTTGATTGTCTAAAATCGTTTTTGAGCAACTTTTTTCCAAACTGAATGTTATACTATGAATACCAAGCGGAGGTGCTCAAAATGACTGTTAAGCGCTTTACGGAACAGGAGAAACTATTGTTGCGTAAAAACCCCTATACATACAGGGTCACTGATAATATGATATTGTTGACGGTAGAGTTTAAGGAGACATTTTGGAAACTATATATTCAGGGCTTTTCACCAGTGTCTATTTTTAGGGAGTTAGGGTATGATCCTGATCTTTTGGGACAATACAGAATTAATAATTTTGCTTTTAAGCTAAAAAAAGCGATAGAATCCGGAAAGTCTCTTACTCAAGGTGTTGGTGGAGAGATAAAAACTCCGCCGAAGAATAAAGATTACAGCGAGTTACCAATAGAGGCAACAATAGCATCCATGCAGTATGAATTGTCTTATCTTAGACAGGAGGTTGAATTCTTAAAAAAAATGTGTTGCTTGGACAAATCAGATTAGCGCGTGAAATAGCTTTGGGGCTAGCAAATAGAAAGTTTCAATTAATTCATAATTTGGTATCTAGGCCAGATAATCGATTGAAAATAGTCCATTTATGTAAACTTGCTCATGTTACTAGATCTGGATACTATAATTGGTTAAGCAACATGGAATTTCGTAATGCCAAGGAGCAAAAAGATAGGGAAGACTTTAGTATTATTCTAGAGGCATATAAATTTAAGGGGTATGATAAGTGCATCCGGGGCATACATATGAGGCTATTGCATTTAGAGAAGCCGGTACTTATGAACCTAAAAAAGATAAGACGATTAATGGTGAAATATAATCTGAGATGCCCTATTAGAAAGCCTAATCCCTATCGGCAAATAGCAAGAGCTTTGAGGACCAACAAGGTAGCACCTAATCTTTTGAACCGGGAATTTAAAGCACATGGACCTAGAAAAGTATTGTTAACAGATATAACTTACATACCATTGAATGATAAATACTGTTATTTATCTACAATTCTAGACTCCTATACGATGCAAGTACTTGGATATTGTCTTAGTGATTCATTGGCAATAGATTTCGTGTTGGAAAGTGTTAATATGGTGCTTGCTAGGCATGGAAGCGAACTTTCTAGTGAGACTATTATTCATTCGGACCAGAGTTCACACTATACGAGTTATAAATTTATACAGTTTGTTAACGATGCTAATTTAAGGCAATCTATGTCGAGAAGAGGTAATTGTTGGGATAATGCACCTCAGGAGAGCTTTTACGGGCACATGAAGGATGAAATCCATATATCTGAGTGCAAAGATTTTGAGTCTCTGCGTTTAGAAATAGATAGGTGGATGGATTATTACAACAACTACAGATACCAATGGAAGTTAGCAAAGCTATCCCCAAACGAGTATTATGAGTATATAAAAACGGGTATTTACCCATTGAAGATAATTTAATAAAAAATAAGAAGCAGCGATTCCAAAAGGGGTCGCTGCTTCTCTCTTTCTTTTGAAAATGTCCTTGACAAAGGGTACGGTTTAATGGTACTGTAATTCTGTACGGCAACAAGATTATCAAGTAATCATGGAACTATCCGGAGAAATTCCGGTGAAGCTTCTTTGCAAGACAATGGGCATCCAGAGGAGCAGTTTCTACGCTTGGAAAAAACATCTTTCTCAGCCGTCGGGCAAAGAAAAGCGCCTTTTGAGCAACGTCCTGCTGTTCCAGGAGTACCATTGGAAGTATCCATCGCACGGCTATCGCTGGCTGAACGCCAAGATACGGTTGGACAAAGAGATTGTCCTGTCCGATCCCTATGCCCACAAATGCTGTAGGATTGCGGGAATCAAGAGCAAATCCAAGCACTACAGGTACAAGAAGGCTGGCGATCCAGCGCGGATATTTCCCAACCTGCTCATGTCTGAAATGCAGATCGATGGGCCAATGCAGTGCATCGTGAGTGATATGACCGCTTTTTATGTGAAAGGCATCTACCATGAACTGACTCTTTATATGGATCTATGGAACAATGAGATTGTCAGTCATTCCCTCTCTGCAAAACGCGGTGATCGCATGACTTACATCAGCGGACTGGAAAATCTGATTGAGTGGCAAAAACGGCATCCGGAGCACCAAATGGTTCTCCATTCTGACCAGGGATCGGTCTACGCCTCCAAAGCCTACAACGAGCTATTGCCCATGTACGGCATCACCCGATCCATGTCACGTGCCGGGACCCCCACAGACAATGCCGCTATGGAGTCCATCAATGGATGGATCAAGGCGGAGCTGTTCATGGACTTGCATGTGACCGGCGAGAAACCGGTCAAGGAGGAGGTGGATGACTACATTCTTTTCTTCAATGAACAGAGGCCAGCCTATTCCTTAGGCTACCTGACGCCGAAGCAGTATCGGGAACGTCACACGCCCATCTGCTGATCTCGTCTGCATTATCGATGGCATGGTTTGTCTAACAAGCTTGAAGGATGTCAGAAAAGTTGATGAATCTTGTACATCGATTCGTTTTTTATGCCTGATTTTTTTAGTTTTGTGTCCAATTTTTGTTGACAAGTGCAAGTGACTGCATCTTTGATTGTATGAAGTGATGTATTAGTAATGGCAATAAGAGTGCTAATTGCTGATGATCACGCTCTATTGAGCCAATACGACCCGTTGAATTTGGCGGGTCGTTCAACAGATAGTAGGAGGTTATTATGAAGAAATTTTGTTTTTTGTTTTTGATAATCTGTGGCTTGATGGTTTTCTGCCTTCAGGATTGTCAAGCGCGGCAGAAATTAAATCTTGCTGATCTGGAAAATAAATATAACGCCGTGATTGGTGTTTACGCCGTTGACATGGAGAATGGAAAAAAAATTTGCTACAAACCTGATACGCGTTTTTCCTACTGCTCGACACACAAAGTTTTTACGGCTGCAGAATTGCTAAGACAAAAAAATACCTCCGATTTGAATGAAATTCGTAAGTTTTCGGCGGAAGATATTTTGTCCTACGCGCCAATCACCAAAGACCATGTTGCTGATGGCATGACGCTGGCGGAAATTTGTTCGGCATCGCTCAGGTGGAGTGACAACACGGCGGCAAATTTAATTTTGCAGGAGATCGGCGGCGTGGAAAATTTCAAGGTGGCACTTAAAAATATTGGCGACAAAACTACCAAACCTGCGCGAAATGAACCTGAACTTAATCTTTTCAATCCAAAAGATAATCGTGATACTAGCACGCCGAGACAGATGGTAAAAAATTTGCAAGTCTATATATTCGGCGATATTTTGAGCGACGACAAGAAAAAACTGCTGATTGATTGGATGAGCGACAATTCCATAACCGACACGCTTATCAAGGCAGAAACTCCGCAAGGTTGGAAAGTTATCGACAAGAGCGGTTCAGGCGATTATGGGGCGCGGAATGATATTGCCGTGATTTATCCGCCCAATCGCAAACCCATTGTCATGGCGATAATGTCGCGCCGCACGGAAAAAAATGCAAAATCTGACGACGCTATGATTGCGGAGGCGGCAAAACGAATTTTTGATAATTTAGTATTTTAAAGGGGCTTGATAGCATCGGTATTGCCGATGGGCAGAGAGGGCCATCACGCAAAAATATTTCGCCAAACATTTATATCTCACTCAAACTTCGCACACCTGAAACCCTTACTATTATATCATATTCCGATTTTCTTCATCAAAAATACGGCAGAGAATCCTGCGTTTCCTCTTGGATTCTCTGCCGTAATCCTTTTTTCCTGCTTATGCTCTGATTTCCGTCCCGTCCTTGAAGGTCACCCGGATATCGTCTTTGCTGTACACTGTGATGAAATCCACCAGGCTGCCCCACAGCCGGGCATCGAACTTCTTAATGAGATCCTGATTCCTAAGCTCCTTGATGAAGCTGTCCATCTGACGGCTCCGGGCCTTGCGATACTGGATGGCTTCACAGGTCTTGTCGTACTGCGTCTTCGCTGCTTCATACCGACTGACCAGTTCGTTGTAGTTCCGGTCATAATCATCCTGGTTCTGCGCGACCCTGGCGTTCTCGGCTATGAGCTGCTGTATCTTGTCGGCCAGCAGGTTCAAATCTGTGCTTATCCTGTCCCGCTCCTCTTCCAAGTCTTCTGTGTCAGTGAGCCGTTCCTTCAGCAGTGTGATGCTGTCAAGTACGTCCGCTTTGTTTTCGATGAGCTGATTGACGGCCCGGACGAAGGCTTCCTTGATATCATCCTCTGTCAGATGTGGTGTCTTGCAATGGCTCTTGAACTTATCGTTGCATCGGTAGATGGTCCTGCGGTACTTGTCGGTCGAATGCCATACCTTTTTTGAAGGCATGAGAAAAACAAAAAGGCCCGCTGAGATCAATTTCAAATCTCAGCAAGCCTTATTATCTGCGTTTTTCTCAGCAATCGATGTTATCAAACTTTGCATCTTCCTTTCGTAGATGCGGCAGTTTCCCAGCGGGCACTTTCCGGCACGTAGAAAGTGTTCTTCTCCGTATAAGCGTCCCGATTATTTTCATAGTGCTGCCCTTCTGCGACGAGTTCCTGGCAGCGTTTTTATCTCCCTACACAAAAATCTGCCTTATTTATCTGCCTCATTCCCTTGTTATCTGCCACATTTCATGCTAAAATGTGGCAGATAACAGAAAGATGAGGGAGATTTTTATGCGGACATTTAACTACTCGCAGGAAATACAAAATTTACTGACACCTGAAATCGTCCAGCTTCTCACCTGTATCCATGAACACAAAGGACGACAAGATTTATTTCTAGAGGCGAATACAGACGAACTGAAAGCACTGGTAGACGTTGCCATGATCCAGAGTACAGGGGCTTCCAACCGTATCGAGGGAATCTTCACCAGTGACAAACGATTAGAAGCACTGGTCAGCAAAAAAGCTGAACCGCACAATCGGTCTGAACAGGAAATTGCCGGATATCGTGAAGTACTCGCCTTGATTCATGAAAATCACGACTATATTTCCCCTGCCCCTAATGTCATCAGGCAGCTCCACCGAGATCTGTACTCTTACTCAACAGGAGCCATTGGAGGAGACTATAAAAACGCAGATAACGTCATTACGGAAACAGATGCACAAGGGCATCAAAGGGCCAGGTTTATTCCCGTTCCTGCTTTTCAGACAGCTGACGCTATGGATTCTTTATGTCAATCGTTCCAGAATGCCTGGCAGGAAAACATCATAGATAAATTGCTGCTGACTCCCATGTTCATCCTGGATTTTCTCTGCATTCATCCATTCAATGACGGAAATGGACGGATGAGCCGGCTTCTGACACTCCTTCTTTTATATCGTGCCGGCTACATCGTCGGAAAATACATCAGCTTGGAAATGCTAATTGAAAAAACGAAAACCACTTACTATGAAGCTCTTCAGGCCAGTTCTTTCAGCTGGCACGAAAATCAAAACACCTATGCTCCTTTTGTGAAATATTATTTGGGCATCATCATAAAAGCATATGATGAATTCGAAGACCGGATTCAATACTTGGTAACCAAAAAGATTTCCAAGCCAGCCCGTATCAAAGCCATCATCTCCCAGACACTAGGGAAAATCAGCAAAAAGGATCTTATGGAACGCTGCCCGGATATCAGCCAGGGAACTATAGAACGCACTTTGTCCAGTCTGGTAAAAGAGGGCTATATCATCAAAGTCGGCTCTGGTCCGGCCACAGCATATATCCGCAAGCAATAAAAAAACAAGCAGGCTACACTATTTTGTGGCCTGCTTGTTCTTTTCCCTTTCTTCCATCTCATAGCGGATGAAGGCATACAGCACCTGCCGTTCGCCATATCCCAGCTTCATGACCGCTGACGGCAGCAGGTGATACTCCCGGAACAGGAGATACATCGCCTGCACTTCGCCATCGGTCTGGATCAGTTTTTTGCAGCTTTGTCCGCCTTTTCCTGGGTCGTATAACCATTGAGTGAAGATCTTTGTCAGCCGCCGCTTCGGCTCCCGGGAGGATGGATTTCCTCTCTCCGAGAAATACCATCGTAGAAATTTGGGGTTTTACACGGTTTTCTTGATGATTCAAAAAAGATCCCGCTTCTTCTTTGCCTTCCCCATCGGCCAAGGGGACCGCGCTTGCGGCGCTCGGGTACTGCCGTCAAAAGCAAAAATGAGGCAGACGCTTCTCGCGTCTGCCTCATCCTTTTTCATTCTGCTAGTACCCTATCCGGCTCGCTCCGCTCGCCGCCTTCCTCGCAGAGAAGGCTGAGATACTGGAGGAGCGCCGTTTCCCTAATCCCTAGCCACTCCAAATCTACGCTCCGAGCTCGATGGTCCCGGACTTCAGGTGGATGAACTCGCCGGTCGCTTTTTCCTTCCCGACTTCTTCTGCGATGCGCATGGTCTGTGCATGGCAGGTAAAGAGGAAGATCTGCTGGGTCTTGCCGAGTTCCATAAGGAAGCGCAGGGTCTCACGCTGGCGCTCTTCGTCGAAACGGACGAAGATGTCGTCCAAGACGATGGGGAGCGGCTCAAGCTGCTCGCCGAAGGAGAGGGCCATGGCGAGGCGAATGGCAAGGAAGACCTGATCGCCTGTACCAGAGGACCAGATCTTGGCCTCTTTCACGCGGTGCTCGCTGTCCACGATGCCGATATCTTTCCCGTCTTCGGAGATCCGAAGGGCATACTTGCCTCTGGTCATAGCAGAGAGGAAAGTATTCGCCTGCTTCATGATCTGCGGCTGGCGGCCGGACTCATAGGCGGCCTGCGCGCGGTTCAGGATTTCTTCTGTGTACATGTAGGTCAACCATTCGGAGAGTGCATTGGCAAGCTCGGCTTCGATCTTTTCTTTTTTCTGCAGGGTATCGGTGATGGTATTATCCCCCGCCAGACGGAAGATCTCATTTTCCACCGCTCCCTGATTCTTCTGGAGCTCACCCAGTGCCGCCGTCTCTTCTTTGATGTGCTTTTCAAGGTTCTGATGGGTTTCCATCCAGTCATCGTACTGTCCGCTTTCCAGGAAGTTCCAGAGGGACTGGAATTCTTCATCGCTGCCTGCATAGAGGCGCAGATCCTGCTTCACGGCCTCCCATTCCTTCGTCAGCTGGTCATGATGCTCGTGGGCATTCACCTTTTCCGCGAATTCTTCCGCATTTTTTGCATTGACCAGATGGAGAAGGGTATCCATCTCCCGCTGGCAGGAGGCCCAGCCGTCATCAAGCTTATCCATTTCCTTCCGGTATGCATCGTGCTGGTTGTTCTTTTCCTGAATGGACTGCCACGTCAGGCTGCGCGCATGCGTTTCCTCGTAAAGCTCCTGGATGCCGTCCGGATCGACGGTGTAGGGCATCTTCGTCTTCGAGATGATGCTCTCTGCACGGCGGCTGTAGGCATCGAGGCGCGCATCCATCTGCTCCAAGCGCAGGTCGAGGATCTTGCCCTTGCCTTCGGCGGAGTAGATCTTCTGCCACTGCTCCTGCAGAGCGGAGAGATTCTCTGCGCTGGTCTTTGGGAGCTTGTTTTTCACGAGGAAGGCGTCCCAGTCTTTGTCTGCTTTTTCCTTCTTTTCGCGAAGCAGCTTGCCTTCTTCTGTCCACTTCTGGTGTGCAAGCTGCTGCTTTCGTACCGTTTCCCGTTTCCAGGAAATGGCCTGCCGCTTTGCCTGGTCTTTGTAGAAATCGGAGCGACGGCTCTGCATCAGGTTATGGAAGGCCTGCAGATCATCTATGTCTTCCGGCGCCTGTCCCGGGAATTTGTCGGAGATCGCCTTCCTCTCATTCACGAGAGAAGCCAGCGAATCATTCCATTTCTCAAGGTCATTCCCTTTCTTGTGGATGCTCTTATTATTGAATAGGAAGCAGAGAATACCCAGCATGAGCCCGCCTGCTGCGCCATAGAGCGCCGCGGTGCCTGCCATAGCCATGTAGAAGGAGGCGATGCCGGCTGCTGCTCCTGCCATAGAGAGAATGCCCAGCCAGAACCAGAAGGTGAATTTCTTATCCTCGAGCTGCGAGGCGGCATCGATCTTGCCTCTGATTTCCGCTTCCTGATGGAGAAGCTGCTCGAGCGAGGAGGCCATGTCCTCCATCTGCTGGAAATCCTCCTCGGTCTGGATGTCTCCATCTGCCGCCTCTTCTGCGACGGCCTCGACCTCCGGCTCTCTTTGCTCCCAGAAATGGAGCTCATTGCCCCTGACACCCACGCTCTGTGCAAGGCGCCGTCCTTCTGCCCAGTCCACATGGACGCAGGCATCCTCCAAAGGCAGGGCGCGATCCCAGAGCGGCAGGGAATAGCCCAGATTCACAAAATCAAGCTTCCAGTTTTCCTTTTCCTCTTCCAATGCTTCCACATCGACGATGGTCTGGCGCCACTGTCCCAGATCGACGTAGAGCTTTTCCAGCGCTTCAGCCTCTCTCGCCCATGGGATGATATCTTCCTTCTTCTTCGGTGTGTACTCATCGAGCTTTTCCTGAAGCGATGCCTTCTGGTCGTGGATCACCTTCATGCGGTTCATGAGCTGGTTCCACTGCTCCTTACCATTCGTCGGGAACATCTTCACCTGCGAGGAGAGATCCAGCTGGTGCTTGATATCACGCGCCCGCTTGTAGTATTCCCAGGCCCCCAGCCGCTTCGAGAGCTCTCTGTCCTTTTCCTGGTCCTTGGCGAGCGAAGCCTCGAGCTCACGGATCTGCTTTTTCAAAAGCTCCTGCTTCTTCTGCAGCTCGGCGAAATCCTTTTCCTGATGAGAAAGATGATCCAGCTCCTGATTCACCGTATCCAGATCCGCCATCAGCTGATTGATCTTGCGCTTTCCCTGAGACGAAGCCACGAAGAGCTTTTCCTTATTCTCTTGGATATCCTTCTTGGCACTGGCGAGCTTATCACCGCCCTGCAGCATGAAGAAACGGCTGCGGATGGAGTCATTCGCAAGGAAGGAAGCCCCCTGCAGGTCCTCTAAGCCGACCGCGAAGATCTGCTCATACATAGAGCGTGTGAGACCGTGCCACCAGAGTGTCGGCAGCTCCTCGGAGAATTTCTCATGGCTCGCATTCTCGAACCAACGCTCCTTCTCTTCACGAAAGACACGATACTCCTGCCCGTCCGCACGGACGAATGCCATATTTCCCTTCCGTCCCTGCCACTTGCCGCGACCATAGCCGAAGAGCATATCACGGATGAAACGAAGCATCGTCGTCTTCCCGCTCTCATTCTCTCCCATGACCACATTCAGCGAAGACGTCGACGGCTGCCAGGACGCGCCCCGATAGATGCCGTACTCTGAGAGCTGCAAATCCGTGATTTTCATCGTCCATCCTCCTCTGTCAGCATTTCCGCTCCCAGCACTTCCGCCCGGCGGAAAGCAGCAAGAAGTGCCTCATCAGACACCCTGCCCAATAGATTCTTATACTTCGAAAGCTCCGGCTGCGACGAAGCCATCTCCCGGAGCATCTTCGCCCTTTCTTCCGACGGAAGATCCATGACCGCATCAAAAGCCTTCAGATAATTCCCCGTCACATCGGGAAGCTCGCGGCGCTCGGCCAGATTCAGGAATGGCCGCGTCCGATCCTCGATGCGGGTGAAATAAGCAAAGAGATGGCGGAACTGCTCCTTTTCATTCAAAGACTGCAGAAGGAAATCACGTCCCTCTTCCGTCGCGATCGCTTTGTGCAGCGCGCCATGCCCCGTCAGTACCAGACGCACCATATTCGGCCTACCGGTCAGCTCCTTTAGCCCCGCGCGGCGGCGTGCCACGTCTTTCAAAAGATCATCTGCGGTCAAGAAAGGGGCGATATCGATGACCATGTCCATCCAACGTATTACATCGGTCTCGATGAACTTCAACGTCACTGTACCATAGGCCCCCACATCGACCAGGTAACAGCCACGGGGACCGATTTCTGTGATATCCAGCCCCTGCGTATTGCCCGGGTAGACGATATAGGGTTTCATCGAGAGCGTCTTTCTCGTATGCACATGCCCCAGTGCCCAGTAGTCGATGCCCGCAGTCTTCAGCTCCTCGACCGTGCAAGGCGCATAGGGACTCCCATCGACGCCGGCTTCCGTGTGCAGCATCCCGATGGTGAATCCATCCTCCGGATTCACATGGAAAGAGCGCACCAGATCATCCTTCGTATGGCGTGTCTTGTAACTGATGCCATAGATCGTGGCCGCCTTTTCCCCATCCTTCATGAGCGGGATGCCGGTCACTTCTTCGGAAGAAAAAACATGCACCGTCTCCGGCAGCGGGATATCCGCACGCCAGGCTTCGCCCGGGTCGTGATTTCCATGCACGATAAAGACCTCGATCCCCGCCTGAGCCGCCCGATACAGCTCCCTGCCGAAAGCCATTTGCGCCGCGAGGCTGTGATGATCTGAATTATATACATCTCCGGAAATCAAGATCGCATCTACCCGATTTTCCAGTGCCGCATCCACCACCTTTTCAAAGGCTTTGAAGGTGGCTTTCCCGATCTGCTCGTTCCACGGTCCCTTCGTCCCGAGGCGCACGCCTCCGAATGGTTCTCCGAGGTGCAGATCCGCACAATGGATAAAAGAAAAATGCTTCCCCATACTTCCTCCTTGATGGTCGTTGTTTATCCAACAGGTTCAACAGTTTCTATAGGGCTCTGCTTTTGAGCGAGAGCGATACAACGCAAAAATAAAGCGCGCCGCAAGTGTTTAATAAAAAGAAGGTTCGGCGGCGCCTTGTGAATATGATCGCCGCCTTTTCTGCTCTTACTCGCAGAGCCTGCTGAACCCTATTTCTTCGAGAAACACCTATTATTGTATCATATCGCGCCATAGTGAGAAGTCATTTCTGCAATAAAAAAAATGCCTCTCTATCGAGAAGCATTTTCCTTTGACCATTATTCTTCAACAGTCTTGGTGATGATCTGTTTGCCTTTATAGAAACCGCATACTGGGCATACATGATGAGGTTTTTTCAGTGCATGGCACTGTGGGCATTCCACAAGACCCGGAACAGTCAGTTTCCAATTTGCACGTCTCTTGTCGCGACGGGATCTAGAACTTTTTGTCTTCGGAACCGGCATTTCTCGCACCTCCTTACCTATCGGCCGTTATGCCGTTTGTCTTTCACTGTTTCGCCAGTGCTCTAAACGCGTTAGAGAAATTTATCAACTTCAATAGTATACGGGATTGGCCGGGGAAAGTCAAGGGGAAAGTTTATCCGCGGCACGGAGCAGCACCTGACAAAGACGGCTTTTTTAGTATGCCGTGAGTGACCCTACCGCATCCGTGTCCCACCAAAGTTTCCCCTTCCGCCTGCTTCTATACTCATGAAAAAGGACTTACGCTGAATCAAGGGATGTCACATTGTCTCAAAAACGAAAAATGTTCATTTACAAGAATAATAAAAGCCGGCCCATGCGGACTGGCTTTTATTTGATGTATTCATTACAGATCTTCGTAGAGCGGATACTTCACGCAGAGAGCATGGACACGCTTTGCGCAGTCCGCCTTGACTGCTGCATCCTCCGGATTTTTAACGACTGTCGAGATGATGTCTGCGACTTCCTTGAAGTCGTCTTCCTTGAATCCTCTGGTGGTCAGAGCCGGGGAGCCGAGACGAATGCCGCTCGTGACGAATGGAGAGAGAGTCTCGAACGGAATGGTGTTTCTGTTTGCGGTGATGCCGATCTCATCGAGAACCGTCTGTGCGACCTTACCTGTGATGCCGATCGCTTTCATATCAGCGAGGAGGACATGGGTATCGGTGCCGCCGGAAACGACGCGGATGCCATTCTTCTGCAGCTCATCAGAGAGGACCTTTTCATTCTTTTTGATCTGTTTCGCATACTGCTTGAAATCATCGGAGAGATCTTCGCCGAAAGCGACAGCCTTTGCTGCGATGACATGCATGAGAGGACCGCCCTGCATGCCCGGGAATACCGCTTTATCGATGGCTTTGCCATACTGCTCCTTGCACATGATGATGCCGCCGCGCGGTCCACGAAGAGTCTTGTGAGTGGTGGTGGTCACGATATCTGCCCACGGCACCGGGCTCGGATATTCACCGCCTGCGACAAGGCCGGCGAAGTGTGCCATATCGACCATGAAGAGTGCGCCGACTTCATGCGCGATCGCTGCAATGCGTTCGAAGTCGATGATGCGGGAGTATGCACTGGTGCCGCCGATGATGAGTTTCGGCTGGACTTCCTTCGCGATCTTTTCCATGGCTTCATAGTCCAGAAGTTCATCTTCTTTTCTGACGCCGTAAGGAACGACATTGAAATAATTGCCGGAAATATTGACCGGGCTGCCGTGCGACAGATGACCGCCATCCGTGAGGTTCATGCCCATCATGGTGTCGCCCGGTTGTAAGAGACCATAGTAGACAGCGAAGTTCGCCTGCGAGCCGGAATGCGGCTGTACATTCACATGTTCCGCACCGAAGAGCTCCTTCGCACGGTCGATCGCCAGCTGTTCGACGACGTCGACATATTCACAGCCGCCGTAATATCTCTTGCCCGGGTAGCCTTCTGCATATTTGTTTGTGAGGACGCTGCCCTGTGCTTCCATGACAGCATAGCTGACGATATTTTCAGATGCGATCATTTCCAGCTTGTTTCTCTGACGGTTCAGCTCTTTCTGAATGGCTTCATAAACCGCTTTGTCTTCTTTTAAGTGTTTCATTGAAATGAACTCCCTTCATTTTTCAAAGTGAAATCGAATGGATCGATTCATACACCCCATGATGCAAAACTTTCATCAATAAGAAATGCGAAATGTGGGTGCGGCGCACCATTTCATCATGCGCTGTCAATACACCTCTCGTTCGCATCGCTCCCAGTCACTAGTCCCTAGTCACCAGTCACTCATTCCTGTCCTGCATACATTTGATTTATTGTATCATGAGGCGCACACGAATGCATCTTTGGGTTTGAAATATGCATACTTGATATAGAAAAAGGGCTTAGCGTGTACCCTTCAGGATACACGACCAAGCCCTTCCATTGAGCAGGTATGCTATTCGTGAAATCACTCACAAGGATAGTATAGCACAAATCAGGAAGAAGTAAAGAGGAAATAGGGTTCAAGGTTCGGGGTTAGTCCATAGGGCGTGCCGTCCCTTGATTGCGCGCGAAAGAGGTTCCGCGGGTTCTACCGGTTCAGAGGGTTCAGCGGGAGTGGTGCGGCGCATAATCATAGGGAAGCGCCGCGGAGTATAAATAATGGCGATGCCCGAAAGCAGCATTCAAGTCACCCGTCACTCATCACTTCTCACTTGTCATTTTCCCTCACATAGTGTGCTCTCTCTCCGCCAATGAGCGGCGGGCGGGTGCGGGCCGCTGCCACAAGGGCCGCCCCGATATGGTTATTCACCAGACGGACAGGGACAGCCACGCGCTTCAAGTGCATTCCGATCATCGTAAGCCCGATATCGAGTCCCCCGTCAGCCTTGATCTCCATCACGGCGACCGGATCCTTGAAATGATAGAAAGCATTCGTCGAAAAGGCGCCGCCGGCATGCAGCCAGGGGACGACCGTCACCTCCTCATAGCCGCGCTTCTCTGCTTCGCTGCGCTCCATGATGAGCGCCCGATTCAGATGCTCGCAGCACTGGAAGGCCAGAGCGAGTCCCTCCTTCTCTGCCTCTTCCATCAGAGCCGTCACGACAGCCGTGCCGACTTCATAGGAGCTATCCTTGCCGATGTGTCCGCCGCGGATCTCGCTCGACGAGCCACCGATGACGATGAGACTCCCTTTTCTGAAATGAGAAATTTCGCAAAGCTCATGGAAAGCTTTTACGGCCTGTTCCTGTAAGTCTTCAAACATTATTGCGCCTCTTCGATCGCAGCGATCTTTGCAATTCTTCTGGCATGGCGGCCACCTTCGAACGGAGTCTTTAAAAATTCATCCATGATGAATTCCGCAAGCCCCGGTCCGACGACACGCGCGCCAAGCGTCATAACATTCGCATCATTGTGCGCACGGGTGAAATGTGCGGAGAAGGTATCGCCGCAGAGCGCCGCACGGATGCCCTTCATCTTGTTCGCAGCGATGCACATGCCGATGCCTGTCCCGCAGACGAGGATCGCATACGTCGCCTCCCCCTGCTGCACCAGCTTGCAGGCCTTCTCTGCAAAATCCGGATAATCACAGGACTCTTCCGAGTATGTCCCGCAATCTATGTATTCGATCTTCTCTTCGTCCAGATGCTTCATAAGAGAAGCCTTGAGTGCAAATCCGCCGTGATCACTCGCCATTGCAATTTTCATAATCTTCGCCCTCCTTGGAAAATAGGAATACTGTACCATTTCAGTATACAACAGCGGCACATAAAAAGGAACAGCTCGGCAATGGGCGGGTTGTTCCTTTCGCATAACATATTCTATGCCCCCAATGAATATGGTGCGGTACATATAGGTAAAAAGAGGCGCCGGATTTCTATGATGCCGATGGAAAAGTCCGTCAATTCACAAAACCAAGAACCTCTTTGAACCCGTCCGCTCCTACCTCTTCTCCACCACGATATGATACCCGGACGCCTTGGTGAGGCGGTTCATGATGGCGAGACCGAGGCCCGCAGTATCCGTGCCTTCGCCGATGATGGCATCAACGGGGTGTCGATTGAAATAAAGGAGGCCGGAGAAGAGGTTGTGCGCGAAGCTCTCTTTATCCTCCCGATGTCCCCAGACGAAAACAGGAAGTCCCTTGGGGAGAAGAGCAGCCGTTTCTTCGCTGACGAAGAATCCATACTTCTTATCCGTCTTTTCCGCAAAGGAGAAGATTTCCTCTGCCACCTTCCCCGCCTCTCCCGTATACACGGTGAGCGGCGCAGAAGGCGCATAGTGGCGATACTTCATGCCGGGTGCCTTCGGATGCGCACCCTCTTTGGCGAGTGCGCTGTCTACCGTCGTCGGTGCGATGGCAGAGAGCGCTTCCTTCGTCGTGCCGCCGGGACGGTAGATGACGATCTCGTCCCCTTCGATGCCCACCACGGTGGACTCGAGGCCGATCTGACAGGGGCCGCCATCGATGACGGCGGCGATGCGTCCATTCATATCATGCAGCACATCGTCCGCGGTCGTCGGGCTCGGACGTGTGGAAATATTCGCACTCGGGCCTGCTATAGGGACGCCGGCTGCACGGATGAGGGCGCGTGTCGCCTCACTCCTTGGGCAGCGGATGGCGATGGTGGAGAGTCCCCCGGATGTCTCCATCGGGATGCAATCCTTCTTCGGGAAAACAATGGTCAAAGGCCCCGGCCAGAAGGTATCCATCAGCCGCCTTGCGAGCGGGCTGACCTCGGCTGCGTACTTCTCCACTTCAGAGGGATCCGCCACATGGACGATGAGCGGATTATCCGAGGGACGGCCCTTCGCAGCGTAGATCTTTTTCGCCGCACCCGCATCGAGCGCATTTCCGCCAAGACCATAGACCGTCTCCGTCGGAAAAGCCACAAGGCCGCCCTCACGTATGATGCGGCCGAGCTCCTTTACTTTATCCTTATAATATAGGTCATTGACTTCTACTTTTTCAGTCATGCTGCTTCTTCTTTCTGCAATAGATCGCGCGCTCGATATCGCCGTAGTCTTTGATGACTTCGAAATCCTCAAACGCGCCCGTTTCCTTCAAAAGCGAAAGAATCTCTTCCCACTGGTGGATGCCGAATTCCACGGCAAGGAAACCGCCCTCTTTCAGATGCGCGGCTGCCTTCTCGGCGAGGCGGCGATAAAAAACGAGACCATCCTCTCCCCCATCGAGTGCAAGCATCGGCTCATGCTTCACTTCCTCCTGAAGATGGGCGATATCGGAACGAGGAATGTAGGGCGGATTTGAAAGGATGCCATCATAGAGCACCCCCTCAGGCAGCGCATCGATATAGTCCCCGAGTGTCCACGCCGCGCGCTCCTCCATCGCAAGCTCTTTCCCATTTTCTTTTGCGACAGCGAGGGCTTTTTCAGAAATATCGATGCCGACCCCCTTCGCTTCCTTGCAATAATACAGGAAGGAGAGGAGGATCGCCCCGCTCCCTGTCCCGAGGTCCGCGACCTCGATCGCGCCGTCATTTCTATGATATTGGATGACCTTTTCCAGCCATGTCTCCGTGTCCGGGCGAGGAATCAGGACATCCTCATTCACATGAAATGTGAGTCCCATGAATTCTTTCTCGCCAATGATAGCCGCCGTGGAAATCCCCTTCACACGCTTTTGTATGAAGGACTTGAAAAGTGCGAGCTCCTCCGGATTCACGATTTCTTCGAAATCCGTATAGAGGAAGATCCGCTGCTTGTGAAGAACCTTCGCAAGCAAGAGCTCTGCATCCAGACGCGGCGACTCGATCTCGTGATTCTGGAAATACTGCGTCGTCCATGCGAGCAGGCGCTGGATCGTCCAGAGCGTATTAGCGGCCATTCGCTTCCCCTTCTTTCATGCGGCGCGCCAGATCCTCTTCCATCAGCCGGTCAAGGATCGCGTCCATGTTCCCATTCATGAAATCATCGAGCTGGTAAATACTCATATTGATGCGGTGATCTGTCACGCGGCCCTGCGGGAAATTGTACGTTCTGATACGCTCCGAACGGTCGCCGCTGCCGACCTGATTCTTACGGTCCGCCGCTTCCTTACTCTGCGACTCCCGCATCGCCTGGTCATAGAGCCGAGACTTCAGGATCTGCAGCGCCTTCTCTTTGTTCTGACGCTGGCTTCGTTCATTCTGACAAGTGACCACCATGCCCGTAGGAAGATGCGTCAGTCGGATCGCCGAAGACGTCTTATTGATGTGCTGACCGCCCGCGCCGGAAGAACGATATACATCGATACGCAGGTCTTCGCGGCGCACCTCGACATCTACATCCTCCGCCTCCGGAAGTACAGCCACCGTGACCGCCGACGTATGCACACGCCCTTGGCTCTCCGTTTCAGGGATACGCTGCACGCGGTGTACGCCGCTCTCGAATTTTAGGATCGAGTACGCATTCTTCCCTTCGATGGTGCAGGTGACTTCCTTGAACCCACCAAGATCCGTCTCATTCGCATCCGCGATCTCTGCCTTCCAGCCCTTGCGCTCTGCAAATTTCAGGTACATTTTGAGAAGATCCGATGCAAAGAGCGCCGCTTCCTCGCCGCCCGTACCCGCGCGGATTTCCAGAATGACATTCTTCCCGTCATTCGGATCCTTCGGGATCAGCATCTTATGGATTTCCAGATCCAGCTCATCCCGCTTCTCTTCATTTTCCTTCAGCTCTTCCTTCGCCAGCTCATGGAGATCGGCCTGCGACTTATCGTCCAGAAGTTCCAGTGCATCCTGGATCCCCTTGAGTGCCTCCTTATATTCTCTATACTTGAAAACGATCTCTCCCAGCTCCGCATGCTCCTTCGAGAGCTCTCTCCAGCGGTTCTGATCGGCGATCACCGAAGGATCGCTCAGCTGATCTTCCAGCGCCATATATCTGGCTTCCATACCATCTAATTTGCTGATCTGCATTATGCTTTACTCCTGTTATAAATTTGGTCGTTTGTAGTTTGAACATAGGGATGAGTGGCTAGGGATTAGGTGTGACTAGTGACTGGTGACTGAAATCGCGGCGTCGTCATTCTGAGCGGAGTGAAATGCCGTATGTTTGCTCATGCGTAATCAGAACAGTGGGAACTGAGTCGAAGAATCTCGAGCCACGCGGAACCCAGCCCTGAACCCATCAACCTGAACCCTGAACCATAGCCAAAATTTCAAACGGATACTTGAAATATCCATTTCCCCGCATACACATCTTTCCTAGTATATCAAAAAAAGGCAATAAAAAACAGGGCTTGCGCCCTGTTCCTTATTCTGCGGATTTGCCGTAACGTTTGTTGAACTTTTCGATACGGCCACGAGCCTTACCGAAACGCTGCTGTCCTGTATAGAATGGATGGGATTTGCTGCTGATATCGATATTGATCAGCGGGTATTCATTGCCATCTTCCCATTTTACAGTCTGGTTGGAAGTTGCTGTAGAACGGGTCAGGAAAGAGTAGTCAGCACCGATGTCGCGGAAAACGACTGGATGATAATCCGGATGAAGTCCCTTCTTCAATTGTTGCACCTCATTTCAACTACATAGATAATTCTTTGCTATTATAACAAACGGGATAGCAGAATGCAAGGGATAAATAGAGAAAGTTTAGAGGAAAGGGGAGCGGGTTCAGGGTTTAAGGTTCAGGGTCGTGGTGGCGGCTTCGCCGCCGTATAAAAGGGGCGATGCCGGAAGGACATGTGAATAGCCATCCTTTCGTATCGTCATTCCGAGCGAGTCAAGGGATCTCTACTGCACTGCGGGAATCTGCGTGTATGCGCCAAGGGAAAACGATGTCTTGGTGTTGTCTCACATCAGGCAATGAGCGTTCTGCCATAGAGATTTCTCGGCTACGCTCGAAATGACAACGGCGCGAAGCGCTATTAAAACTCCGCGGCGCTTCATTATTTTTTGCGCCGCACCCCCCCATTGAACCTTTTGAACCCATCGAACCCGTTGAACCACTTGAACCTGTTATCCCCCGCTATCCAGGCCATGAACCAATCAACCATATTTCCTGTATTTATGCTATAATATGTCCACACTCTATATTATAAGAAAGAAGGTCTATTATGCAGAGACTTGTATCCTACAACTACAAAGGCGAACGCCAGTGGGGCGTCCTGTCCGCCGACGGCACTTCCATCTACCCCGCCATTGATCTTGAAGAAACCTACTTCATTCCCCTCGCTGAGACGCTGGGTGATTTCATCGAAAGCGGCGAAGAAGGCCTCCTGAACCTCGCACACGCGCTCGAAATGAACGGAAAGGACAAAGCTGTCGCTCCGATCGCACTCGCAGACGTCCGTCTCGAAGCCCCCTTCTACCCCAGAAGGAACGTCCTCTGCGTGGGCAAGAACTATCAGGCACACGTCAAGGAATTTGACCAGAACGCCAATGCCAAGAACCCGGAAGATCCGATCTTCTTCACCAAAGCCACCACCTCCATCATCGGGCCAGACGAGGAAATCGACAGCCATCCCGCAGCCACCCAGGAAGTCGACTACGAAGGCGAGCTCGGCGTCATCATCGGCAAGCGAGGCACGAACATCGCGGAAGAAGATGCGATGAAATACGTCTATGGCTACACCATCATCAATGACGTCACCGCCAGAGACCTGCAGAAAAAGCACCTCCAGTGGTTCCGCGGCAAGAGCCTCGATACCTTCTGCCCGATGGGCCCGACCGTCATGGTCGGTGACTGGCCGCTCCCCTTCACCATCTACACGAAAGTCAATGGCAGCCTGCGTCAGGAAGGCACCACCACCGATCTCATCTTCTCCATTCCGAAACTCATCGCGACTCTCTCCGACGGCATGACTCTCCTCCCGGGCGACGTCATCGCGACCGGCACCCCGCAGGGCGTAGGCATGGGCTTCAACCCGCCGAAATTCCTCAAAAAAGGTGATGTGGTAGAGATCAACATCGACCCCATCGGGACACTGAGAAATCCGGTGAAATAATATTTCATCAAACGCAAAAGCACGACAATCCAGCAAAGATTGTCGCGCTTTTCTATTGAGGTCAACGAGATAGCGTATCGCCATTTCTAAAGAAACACTGATTCAATCCGTTGTCAGATTGAATCAGTGTTTCCTTGGATAAGGGGAATCCCCGTATCGTCATCCCGAGCGTAGCCGAGGGATCTCTACTGCACTGCGGTAATCAGCACGTATGTATGGACACAGCAGCGATGCCTTGTTGCTGCGTTATACCACCGTCTCGCATGTGCCGTATACCGTCCTGCAAGAAAGATCTCCAGGGAAACACTGATTAAATTGTTGTCAGATTTCATTCTTGGATTTTTATACAGAGCAAGGAATCATCTGACGCGAATAGCGAGCTATTTAAGGAAGATGATGACGAAGCCATGTATAAAAATCCATGTGAAATCCGACTCTGCGATTTAGTCAGCGTTTCCCTAGACTTTGCTCGAGATGACGATATGGGATCTTCTTCGTCTCACATACGACGCTATATTACTTTCACGCCGCATCCGTTGAACCTATAGAACCAGCCGAACCTCTCTCCCACACACGTCAGGGACTACCCTTATATCTTTACCTCCTGCCTGCTTTCAAGGCAACAAAAAGGATGAAACCAAGCCTTACGCTTAGTTTCATCCTTTTTTGTTTGCGTTCTCACGCGGTCAATCGAGGACTTTATCAGAATCTGAGACGGATGCCGGCATTCAGCTTCCACTTTCTCTGGAAGTCGCCGCCAAGATCTCTTGCAAAGTCTGCATAGAGCTGGCTGTTTCTGCCAAGGCGATACTCTCCGCCGAGCACCAGTTCTGCCCAGGTGTCATCTCCGTCAAAGGAGGTGGATTTCCATCCGCCGTCTTTGGCAAAGTAGCGGGTGTCGATGTCTCCATTGAATTCATGCGCCAGGTACAGCCCTGCATGGAGGCTGCCATGGGCTTTCTTCATGCCCGCTTCGAAGCCGAGGCGGCCGACAAGGCTGTCGTAGCTGTCCTGATAGATGTTCATGATTGCGCCATTGTTTGCACTGCCGGTGTAGTCCTTGCTTCCTACACGGGACCAGGTGAGCTGTACTTTCGGGGTGATGTAGCTCATCTCGCTGCCGAAGGTCTTCCCGTATTCTGCGGTGAGGCCATAGGCATTGGCTTTGTAGTCTGCATGCAGCTTATTCCTGAGTTCGGTATAGACGTCGTATTCGTTTTCTACACGGCCGGCTTTGGCTGCCACTCTGAAGTAGCTGCCGTCTTCCATCTTCTTCACGCCGTAGACGCCGAAGCTGTAGAGTTTGTTGTCGCCTTTGCCGCCCAGGAGGTAGTCGCTGTCTCCATCACGGTAGTCGAAGGCTACGCCGGTGTGCCAGCCATTTGCGAGGGCTTTGTCGTAGCCGACCTGTGCGCCCCAGTAGCTGTTGCTGTCTTTCAGTCCGCTGACATCCGAGGAGGTCTTGCCGCCAAGGGCTTTGGCAAAGATGCCGTCTTCATCAGCGAGGTCTGCTCCGGTGTAGGTGTCCTGCATGTTGTCACGCCAGCTGTGGAAGGAGGTGGTGACGGCGCTCCTTGCGCCCTTCATGACGAAGGTCTCGTAGTCACCGGTTTCAATGGTCGGTTCCCACTGGATGCTGCCAGCGACCAGCTGTCCTCTCAAATTGCTGAAGTCAATCTTTCCGGTCTTGGCGCTGGAGGAGGTGAGACCTTCGCCGATCTTTACTTCACCAGTCAGGTTCTTGCCATTGCCTGCATCGTTCCCCTTTGCATAGAAGGCCTTCTGTGCCAATGCTTTCAGGGTATTGGTGACTTGTTCTTTATTCGTCATCTGGATACCATTGTTGGCTGTGTAAAGGGTCAGTCCGGAGCCGGCAGCTGCTGTTGCAATGTTCACGTCGCCGCTGGTGAAGGTGCCGTCGTCTTCATGCGCCATGATAAAGGTTTCGTGTCCGCTGAAGTTTGCGATATCGAGGTTCTGTGTTCTCTCTGTCATGTCGATGTAGCCGGTGTGCGCTTTATCTCTGCCGCCATTGACGTTGAGGGTTCCTGCTGCAGGCGCGTTCGCATCCTCTGCTGCATCAACGAGGCTGATCGCATACAGGCTGGTGGTGTTTGCTGCATCTTTCAGAATCCAGTAGCCGCCATCCTTGACGTTCATGGTGAGGGTGCCAGCGCTTGCTGCATAGCTGCCTGTCACCTTGGCTCCATTGGTGACATTGAGTGTCAGCTGACCGCCCTTGCTGACAGACAGATCGCCTGTCAGGGTGGAAGCTTTGTCTCCGAGTGTGATGTCAGCCTTGCCGCCATCGATGACTACATCTCCCGTCATGGTGGTGGCCCCGGTATTTACAGTAAGGTTTCCGCCTTCGACGTAGACAGCGCCCGTGATCGAAGCGGCTGCATTGCCTGTGATAGCGACTTCACTGTCTTTGTCAGCTACAGAAATCGCTGTGCCATCCTCGCCAGCTGCTTTGATGTCGGTCATACCATTCAGTGTGACTTTGCCGCCATTGGAAGCGGAGATCGCGTCTTTGCCGGTGATCACGGTGCTGCCGGTGATGGATACCTGATGACCAACCGCCTTGATGCCGGCGTCTTCTCCGGAGAGTTCCAGTTTCGCTTTGGTGGTATCGATGGTGATATCCGCCTTGGCATCGACAGCAGAGCCTTTTTCTACCATGATCTTTGTCAGATCCTTCGTGAAGGTATACTCGCCTTCTTTTTTCAGGACGCCGTTCTGCTTGTAGATATAGTCATCCTTCGTGATGCCGGTGATGGTCTGGGTGTAGGTGTCCTTCACCTGTTCTTCCGGATAGGTGACCCCAGGGGTGACTGTCCCTTCTGCCAGGCTGCCTTTGCCATCTTTCTCGCTGAAGGCGATGTTTCCGGTCTGCAGGGCTTTGCCCGATGCGGTGAGTCCGTCGGCGATCTTCACAAAGCCGGTGAGGTTCTTCTCGTCTTTTACATACGCGCTGTAGGTGAGCTTTCCTGCCAGCGCATTCAGGACATTGGCGATGCTGTACTCATTATCCATCGCGATACCGGTGTTATCGGTGATGAGGGAGACCTGAGAACCGGCAGCCGCCTTGGTGATGATGGTGTCACCCGCTTTGTAGTTCTCTGCCGCTTCGCCATTTCCTTCATGCGCGTAGTAGATATTCGCATAGCCGCTGTAGTTGTCGATGGTGATCTTCTTAGTATCGTTTTGGAAGATGTTGCCTGCGTGTGCCGCATCGCTGCCGCCAGTCAGCTTCGTCACATGGCTGCCGGTAAAGCCGCTCGGGACTTCCTTGCCATTCTTCTCGTTTGTCCAGGTGGCACCATCTGTCAGCCACAGGTTAAAGGTGCCATAGCTGGTGGAATCATCACCAGAAGTAACTTCGTAGAGGCTGCGGCCGTTCCAGCTGCTGTCTTTGCCCTGCAATGCCAGATTAACGGTGGAAGAAGTAGAAGTTGTTTCGTCCTCCCAATAATCGTAGCTTTCTGCCGACTTGGTGAAGATATCGCCATCAATCTTGACAATTCCCGCACCTGCCTTACCGTCCTTCATGTTAACGTTGATAACGCCATTATCGTCAGACTTCAGCGCAATGTAATTCGCTGCCTTGCTATCCTTATGAATATCAAGGTTACCGTTCATAGTAACAGTACCGCCGTTACCGCTATAAATACCATTACTTTCTGTCTGGGCAGAGGTAGAAATAGTAGTGTCTGCATCAATAGTAATCTTGCCGCCGGTTGCATAAACACCCTGGCCATAGAAGCCTGTGGTATCAGTGCTGAGCTTCAGGCTGTCAGCTTTAATAGTAATATCCTTGGACTTTCCATAGCTGAGGCCGGTAGCTACCGCACGTGCCACATTGCTGCCCTTCAAAACATGGTAGGATACGTCCAAATTCTTTCCGTCGGCATTAATCGTAATCGGTCCGCCGCTGGATTCAATAGCACTCAGGTTCGAGCTGTAATCACCCTTTGTGACATCGATCACTGTATCCTGCGTGAAGTTGTAAATGCCTTTTTCGGTTTCGATACCCAGATTTTCATACTTCTTATCCAGATTGCCGGTGATCGGATCAGTAATGACGGAATCATCCTTGGCCGTATACTCATAGAAGCCCTGACCAGGTGTCTTCGTGCCGGTTGCATCGGTGGAGAAGCTGATATCGCCAGTCTTGAGCGCTATGGAGGAAGCGGTCAGTCCTTCAGCAATCTTGACCGTACCAGCCAGCTTGCCGTCATTCGCGGTGTAGAAGAGCTTCTGTGCCAGCTTGTTCAAAACTTCATTGACCGTATTCTGGTCTTCAGCCTTATCATAAGCGTTAAAGCCTTTCGTGATGCCCTGGTTGTCAGTGATAAGCGTAATATTGGAGCCGGTATTAGCCTGACCGATAGTAAAGCTGCCGCCAAGAATATTGGTCGGATGATCAGCATCGTGGTTGTAAATCACAGTAGCGTTGCCGCTGTAATCAGCTATACTGATATCGCCCGCATCACTTGCCACAAAGATGCTGCCTTTGTTACCGGAGAAGGAAGCCAGCTTGCTGGCACCATTTACATGCCAGATAGAGTTATCCAGCTTCAGGTGCATAGCATTACCGTTGCTGTAGCCGGTCCAGGTTGCATGATCCAGATTAGCGTTTACGGTGTTGCCGGAAAGGTTATTGCCGGTCCAGGTTGCGCCACTTCCCATGTAAAGGTTAACGATACCTGCACTGCTGCCGTTAGCATTGCTTACATTGCCCTTCCAGAAGGAATCCTTAGTATTCAGGCCAACGCTTACATCTGCATTGGCACCGGCATTATCCATGCCGCCGCCGAGATAGACATTGCCTTCCAGCTGAACAGTATTACTGCCTGCACCGATGATAGCGCCTTTGTCATCCTTCTTGACATTCACATTCACCTGTCCACGGTTCTTGGAAGCGAATTCACCATAAGCACGAATCGCATATTCTGCTCCGTTGATCGCCTTGATGACGCCACCGCCAATCTCAACCTTGGAGGCAACTGCACTGATTGCTTCGTTGGCACCGGAGCCCCCGCTCTTCTCCGCTAAAATATCGACAAGACCGTCCACGGTGATAGCTGACATCACGCCGCTTACGCCGTTCATGCTCTTAATCACGGCAGCATTTGCCGGAGCCGTGCTCTTCGCACGCAAGGTAAGTACATGATCAGCACCGGCATTGTGAATATTAATTGTACCGCCGGCATTCACGAACAGTGCACCTGTCTGACCGTTCTTTGTGCTTGTTGCACTGACAGACATGGCACCGGCATGATCGATGTTGACTACACCCTTGCCGATAGCTGCGATACCGGTTGTATGGGTATCCGTTGTTGTATCTACCGTCAGCTTATTCCCATTCATATCCATGGTCACATTGTGCTTTTCGTCGGAGCCGGAAATCGCTGCACTGATCTGCGGAAGCCATGCACCACCGGCAATCAAATGCTTTTCAGGTGTGATAGTCGTGCTGTCTGCCGTGAATACATAGGTGTCCTCGTCCTTCAGTACGCCTTTTTCTATGTAAACCGTATCAGCAGCTGCATCACCGGTAATTGCCGTAGTAAATTCTTTAGTTATCTGGCTGCCAGGCTTGCTGGTCTTATAAGCATAGTAGCCCTGGCCAGGTGTAAAGGTGCCTGTATCTTCCGTAGAGAAGGAAATATCGCCGGTCTTCAGTGCTGCGGAAGAAGCAGTCAGGCCTTCAGCTATCTTCACTACGCCAGAGAGATGACCATCCGTATAGTTCTTGTAGAACAGCTTGCCTGCCAGGTTATTCAGTACGTTAGCTACTTTATCCTTAGCATCAGCGGAATCGCCATCTGCAAAGCCGGAAGTAATGCCTTTGTTATCCGTAATAAAGGTGATAGCAGAGCCTTCTGCTGCATTGGTAATATGGAAGCTGCCGCCAATCATCTTGGTCGGATCATTAGCATCATGCTCATAGAATACAGTGGTATGACCGCTGTAATTGACAACAGAAATAGGATTATTGTCCTTCTGGTAAATCAAGCCTGCATTATCGGCATCCTTACCGCCATGCAGTGTTGCCAGCGTGCTGCCTGCCCATACAGGATTTTTGGACGCTATGGTCGTTGTTGTCACGTGAGACTGCTGCTCATTGGTCCAAGCTGCACCGTTTTGCAGATACAGATTGAACTGGCCGATGTCATGCGCAGTATTGCCGCCTGTGCCATAGTCGTCATTATACTGGTCATAAGCTGCAACGCCCTTCCAGAAGGAATCCTTATCAGTCAAAGCCACATTAAGGATGCCTGCGTCATTCCAGTCGATCAGCTCACCGCCCGTGTATTCCACGACCTTCTTGCCATATTGGCCGGTGGCATACATATCACCTGTAATCTTAGTGGTTGTATCGCCTGCAGCGCCGTCCTTCATGTTGATGTCCAGCGTGCCTTTATCTACGCGGACTGCATAGAAATTATGCGAATGATCGCTGTCTTCGGCTGCCGTGATGGTGCCGCCGCCAACAGATACCTTGGTATCCGCACCCACCAGCTTGATACCGCTGCCGCGTACACCGGAAATATCTACCGGACCGCTGACAGTTACAGTGGAGCTGTCACCGGTGACCAGAATACCGGAAGCACTCATGCCTGCGCCGCGTTCTCTAAGACCTTTGACATTGCTGATTGTCAGCGGACCGTCAATAGTAATCTCGCTCTGCTGGCCGTGAATATTAATGCCGGTTGCAGCATCACCCTGAGTGATCACATCAGTAATTTCTACCGGACCGGAAATATTCAGGTGCGCATTGCCCAGGGCGTAAATGCCATGAGAGGCTCTGGTATCCGTATTATTTGCAGTAATCGTCAGCTTTTGGTCAGCAGACGGATTAATAACCTTGATGTAGGTATTAGCGCCTGCGTAAATCGCTGCTGCCTGTCCGTCGGATTGCTCAGCATGCAAAGCCAGGCCCTTGCCGGACATTTTTACAGTCATCGGGCTGGACGGATCAGTTGATTCGCCTGCGTAAAGGGCGCTGGCAAAATTACTAGTGACATTCGATTCGGTTACAGCAACATGTGCTACGCCGCTTTCATCCAGCTCACGACTCAGGCTGATATCTTCAGACTTGGTAATTGCGCCTGTTTTATAATTGGGCTTTTCCTGTTCAGGAGTATAATCATAGAATCCCTGCCCTGCCTTTTTCGTCCCATTAGTTCCGTCAGAGAAGGTCACATCGCCGGAAGCTTTGACAGTAGCACTTACACTAGATGCCGTCAGACCGTCTGCAATCTTGACAACGCCAGACAGATTTGCATCCTTGTAGCCTGTATAGAACAGCTTATTAGCCAGCTTGTTCAGTACTTCCTTGACATGATTCTTTTCTGCTGCCGTATCACTAGTTTCAAAGCCACCGGTAATCCCCTGGCTATCGGTAACCAAAGTGATCTTGGAATCGGCAGCGGCAGCCTTGATCGTAAAATCACCGCCATTGATGGTCAGCGGATCATTTGCATCATGGCCATAAACAACAGTTGTGTCACCGCTGTAATTATATACGGTAATCCCCTTCTCGGAATTCTGATAGATTACACCGGAGCCGTCCAGTTTAGAAACATTGCTGCCAGCAAACGTTGTCTTCAGCGTATCTACCGAACGACCGGTTTCATGATTCCATACGGATCCTTCTGCCATTGTCAGATTAAACTGACCAGCAGGTGCATTATAAGTACTGCCGGGAATATTGCTTACTGCGCCTGTCCATTTGGAACCCTTCGTCATATTGACATTGATAACAGAAGCAGCGTAATCTGTTACCTTCATATCACCGGTAACATCCAGAATTCCGGCAGTAATGCCTTCACCGGTATTCAGGTTAATGGTACCCTTGTTGGCCTGCAAAGCATAATATTGGCTATAATCCGTACCGTTAGACATATCCGCAGCTTTAATTGTTGCGCCGGCAGTAGATATAGTGGAAGAATTCAGTGCACGGATTGCACTGCCCAATACGTTTTCAATATTAAGATTGCCCTTTACAGTTATATTGATTGGCGACTTAGCGCTGGAGGAAGCATCTGCATAAATACCTGCTGTATACGGGCCAACCTTGTTAGCTGTATGAACATTCTTGATGGTCAGATCTTTTTCAAATACAACGTTGCCTTCACTATATGCATAAACACCAAAAGCACGGGAGCTAGAATTAGATCTAACACCATCTATTTCAACATCGGTATCTGCGGTAAAGCTGCCGCCCTCACCTACACGAATGCCATAGACATACTTAGCATTAGTATCAGCATTGCCATCAGCACCAAGACCGGCGGAAACCTTCAGCACGCCATTGCCCTTGGAATCCTTAATCTCCATGCTCTTATTGTCATCAACGTAAACCGTAGACACGTAATTAGCAGTTTGATTATTGGCATTGAGCTTCAAGGTGTGCCCTTGTAAGTCAACAACAAGCGGGCTTACTGCGTCGCCTGCTACATACATAGCGCTGGGCGCGCTAGCAGCTACACTATCCTGAGCTTCGGTAACATTAATAGAAACTACACCGTTGACATCGCCAACACGTGTTTCATCAATGTTTTCAGATTTTACAATAGGACCGGTTTCATAAGGTTTATCATCCGTCGCCGGCGTATAGGCATAGAATCCCTGACCTGCCTTCTTAGTACCTGTATCAGCGGTGGAGAAAGTGATGGTTTCAGATCTCAAGCTGGCAGAAGATGCCGTCAAGCCTTCTGCGATCTTGACCGTTCCGCTAAGATTTCCATCTGCGTAGCCGGTATAGTAGAGTTTTCCTGCGAGCGCATTCAGCGTGCCGCTGATGAGATTCTTCTCGTCTGCTTTGGTCGAAGTGAAATCCAAACCAGCGCGATCAGTAAGGAGGGTGATCTCACTGCCTTTGTCTGCCTGGGAAATCTTCACATCTCCGCCAAGGATAGCGTAACCACTGTTGGCGTCTGCCGGTTTTGTTGTGTCGTGTTTGTAGATATAGGTGCTGCTGCCGCCATAGTTCTGGATGGTGACAGTGCCAGCCTTTGCATCTGTCATATCGATGACGCCGCCGTTTCCTGCCATCTGCTTCAGGCTGCTTGTTCCACGGTTGTTCCAAGTGCCTCCAAGGGTGAGGCTGACATTGTTTCCTGCACTACTTCCCGTCCAGGTGCTGTCTTTCCCGATGGTAACGGCGTAAGCCCCGTTTCCAACGGCATTCCCTGTCCAGTTTGCTTGATCTGCAAATGACAGAGTCACACTCCCTGCTCCATCAAGGCTGCCGTTTAATGCGGAGTCTTTTCCGGAAAGGGTCGCTTCGATGCTGGAATGATCACCACTCACCAGGCCTTTCAGTACGGTCTTCTTTCCTTTCAGGATGGCCTTGCCGCCTTTGTCAGCTTTGACAGTGCTGCTCACGCTGCCATTGGCTGTGAAGGTACCTCCATTGACTTTGATATTGTCTGCCGCAAGCACACCATCAGTTCCTACAGTCATCGTTCCCGTTGTGGTCAGATCTTTGGCATGGGTCTCACCGTTTACCGCAAGGACGCCCGCATTGGCGATGCTGCCGCTCACGGTCGTCGCTGCGTCAAGTGTCAGATGGCCGCTGTTTTCTACATCTCCAGAGATGGTCGATGTGCCAAGCGTTACGCTCCCGCCCTTCTGTACGTTGACAGCCTTTTCAGTCCCGGTGATTTCGCTCTTGCCCTTGAGTGTCACGGTGCCAGCCGCATCGATCCCCGTCTTGCCATTGACTTTGAGTGTACCTGCCGTGATGTCTACAGTCTTTCCAGCCGCTGCACGGATCCCGGCTTCTCCGCCGGTCAGATCCAGTTCATTTCCATCGGCTGTGATAGTCACGTCTTTCACTGCATCGACAGCTGCGCCTCCCTCTACCTGGACAGTCGTTTTATCCTTGGTAAAGGTATACACCTGATCCTGCCATACATGATCATCCTTATACTCTTTGTCATCTCCGCCAGTTATCGAAGAAGTGAAGAGCGTCTTCGACTGTTCAGCCGGAGGTTCCGGCGTTTCTCCACTTCCTGCAAAGCTGCCCTGGCCATCCGTCTGATTAAATGCAATATTTCCGGTATATTTAGCCACAGAGGAAGCGGTCAAGCCTTCCGCGATTTCTACTTTCCCGGAAAGGGAAGTTCGTCCATTGACAGCGTCCCTATAGTACAGCTTTTCTGCCAATGCATCCAAAACCTGATTCCTTATTGCATCAGACTGCATATGGTCATCATAATTCGTCCGGAGAACGATTTCTGACCCACGGGAAGCACTGCCGATGGTCACATCCCCGCCCAAAATCTTTATGGGATTCTCGCTGTCATGTGAATACAGTACCTTGGCCGCTCCAGAGAATTTGTCAATCGTCAGTGAGTTGCTGTTTGCTGTCTGAATGATGACACCCGCTGTATCACTAGTACCGGACTTCGTACCCCCATGCAGGTATGTCACACGGCTGATTCCCTGGTTTCCTACATCTTCATCGTCCTGTTTATATCGGGTATTATTGGCTTCATTGGTCCAAACAGCCCCATTCTGCAGCCACAGATTGACTTTACCGCCATTATCAATGATACCATTCAGATACGATTTTTCGGTTGTCAATGCCAGATTGATATGCCCTGTTGTTTTCAGAGCAAAAAGATCTCCATCCAGCTGCACATCATGAGTGCCTGGCGTAGCTCCGTCCTCCCCGGTATTCATATTAATGGTTCCTACATAGGCACCCAGGGTATAGTACCCATATTTCGTACCCTTCGGCACCACGATATGACCGCCACCGATGATGACCTGACTATCATCTGCATTGGTTGTCACACCATTCCCATATACCGTCATGTCCACATCACCAGTAACAGTGACTTTACTTTTTTCGATATTCGTCAGGATGCCTGCATTATTGAAACGAGACAAAACATTCTCCCGATTAACAGGAATGCCCCACGTTGCACTGTCCTCCCCGGCAATTTTCAGATTGCCATGAATCGTAATAGCAGAAGATGCCGTCGATTCCTGACTGTTTTCTCCCCAGCGGAACGACTTCTGGATAGCGACACCATGACCGCCGTAACCACCAGACATGGAAATATTGACATCCCCATTCACAGTGATTTGGCTGGCTGTATTTTTCCCGCCATCATTCCAGATCGCATTAGTCAAAGAATTCCCGCTGGAATATCCGGAAGTCACGACATCCACTTTGTCTGCCGTGATCGTTACATTCTTACCATTTCCGGCATAAATGCCTACAGGAGATGCTATATAGTTTTTAGAGGCTAGCTGTAAGGTATGACCAGAAGCATCGATCGTGATGTCTTTCCCATCTTTCGCCTGAATGACCGCTGCCGCATTGGTGGCATGATCCCCTTCTTTTCCCAGATTGATACTTAACACTTCATCTTTGGTAAAAGAATACGTTCCATCATCTGAAGTGACATCATTAAAAGCTGTCTGGTCCGCCGATGTCCCAGTAATGCCCTCTCTTCTAGTTACGGTTCCTATCTTGGCATCTGCATTCTCCAGCGTGATTTTTGTTTCTGAAGATGCAGTAAAGCCTTCAGGACGATACGTCGTCAACTTGGCAAGACTTCCCCAGACCTGATCGGTCGGCAGCATCGTGACAGAATTAAACTTATCGAACTGCTTGTCAGTAGAAAAGTCCTTCGTCGCCCATTGGTGCGTAGGTTTCGTATCCCCATCTTCGTACACATAGAGATTGTTACCCCATTCTACCCATAACCGTTTGGTATAATACTCCGCATTCAGCCGACCAAACCAACCATCATCTACTTTCCCATCCAAAACCACTTGCCAATCATCGGGATTTTTCGACATCAGATTGGCCATGGTCGTCTGGTACACACGGCCGGTAAATTCCCCTCCTGTAGCACTCAAAGTATACTTCATCACATAAACAGTACCATCCGGCAGTACCTTCATATCACGGAAATCATAGCCATCGTTTTTAACCTGCTCCGGTAAAATGATCGACTTTTTATCATGAAGATTTCCAATATTATTTCCGGTAATATTTACATAATCCAAAGAAGTTTCTTCATTTCCGGAACCATAATTCTGATAGCCCCCAGCAGAAGTGTTCAAGATTAAATGATTATAATTATTCAGTTTCACCTGCTCAGCATTTTTCCCAATACGGGCATACCCATGATAAGATAAACCGCCATCGCTATTGATCTTATACTGCATCAGATACCCATTATCATAATTATCGTATCCGCCCTTGAGATTAACGCTGGCCGCCACATACAAATATCCATCCTTTATGAGAAGACCTTCACCATGGACGCTGGTGAATTGCACCTCTCCATTTGTATCCTTGTAGGTATCATAGGAGGCAGCATCTACATCCCCCGTTTTTTCTTTGATATCTGTTTTTAGATTGACCGTCTTCAGTTTATTCTCGACCAGCTGCTTACCATTAACCTTCGCAAGGCCAATTTGCCCATTATCATAACCTGTCGTATAAAGGGTATTCCAATAGCCAACTGCTGCATGTGCATTTGGTACCGCCGTAATTTCTCCCGTTGGATTATTGACAGATGCCCAATCTCCATCTGCATCCATCAATACACTGCCCTTTAATGCGACGGTACTAGAGGTATACTGACGAAGAAAAATCTGGCTTTCTCCGTTGATAAACACAGAGAACGTAGCCGGATCCTTGTTCAAATTCTTCACCGCTCCTACCACTGGAGCCGCATCGACCTTCGTGGTCACGCGGGAACCTGTCACTCCTCCCATCTGGCTATTGTCATAATCCGATGGGATCGTTGCCATCAGATTCGCCGCTCCTACACTGGATCCCGCCATGAGGCTCCCTATCAGAGCAGTCAGGAAAGCCATCTTGCGTTTTTTATTACTCATTTTCCACATCATCTATTCCTCCTTAGAATTGATAACGGATCGACACATAATACGTCCGCCCCTGGATAGGAAATTCCGGATTGATGTATCCCGGCACCGTGAAAGCCGTATTGCTTCGGATCTTCATCTTCGGTCCTCTGTTGAATATGTCATTACATCCAAAAGAAAGCTGCCAGCTGTCCGCTGGTTTCCATTTCACACCGCCATTGATGGTCGTCAGTGCATTAACCGGCCGCCCTGACAAATGCGCATACTCTCCACCTCTGGAGTCCTTACTGTAATCGGTATAATAACCGCCGGTATAATGGACTTCGCCAAATAGATCCACATGCCGATTCGGGCGATAGGTCAGTCTCGCATTCCCTTCCCACTCCGGCTGATAGGTAGCCCAGATATCAGAATAACCATAGCCCACAACACTATTTTTCCTTTGCATATGTGTCTGCATATAAGTGGCCCGCAAGTCCAGATCTACCTTCTTCCAGCTGAAATTGGACTGGAATTCCACGCCATGTACCTTGCCGCGATTATCATTGAAATATGACCAGTAATCTTTCCCGGTGCGTACCAGCTGCAGCATATTGGTCGAGTCTCTCCAGAAATATGTCAGCTGCGTACTATTATCCGCATGCAACAGCTTCCCTTTCCAGATGGCGCTTATGTCGAACTGCTTTCCTTCTTCCGGCAGTGGGAAGGTAGAAGTCTGCGCATCCTTTCTCGGTGCCGGAAGAATCCCTGCGCCATCCCCTGCAATCTCATACATATTAAGAAGACGATAGTACGTCCCGCCTGTCATGCGAAGCGTCAGCTGGTCATTGACTATTTTCTTTAAGCCCAACTGCCAGGTTACCTTATCATCTACCTGACTGTCCTTCGGATGAATCCAGTGGAATCGGTTTTCCTGATTTTCCGCGAATCGCTTCCCGTCACTGTAGCCAGTGACTTTTGAACGGTTGTAACGAAGACTTGGTGTCAGAAACCAGCTGGACTTCTTGTCCAGCGTAATCGTATCCTGCAATTGCACATTCCATATATCCTGATCATATCGATTCCTGGTCTGTCCTAAAACATTCCCAAGATCAGAATCCCCCAGCACCTTATCCATCAAAGACCCATTGATTTTTAACCGTTCATGAGACATATTCGTTTGGAAATCCAGCATGTTTCGCTCGGAAATCTTGTACGTCCCGTCCAGCTGCAGATTATACTTATTGGATGTATAACGGCTCCATTTACGAAGAGGTGTATTGAGCTCATCAAAATCAGTCACCGCATCCTGTACAATATGCTCAGCCCGATAGCTCTTTTTCTGATGCAAGTAGTCCGCCGTCCATCCCCATTCCAAACGGCCATTCTGATTCCGGTTCTGCACCATCACCTCCGTATTATCCAATTTCTGATGGCGGCTATCATATCGATAGAGGTCACGCAAATCCACAGCATTGTTCTCGATTGCCTGATTCGCGTTCCCACCCCAAAGTCCATCCGGCAAATGGCGGTCAATCCGATTCCAGGAACCTTTCACCACCCAGTTCTCATTCTGCCACTTGACCAACGCACTGCTGTTTTTATAATCGTTATACTTGCGCCAGCGTTTAGCCTCCTTGGCTTCCTTCAATTTGTCGATATACGCTTTGGTTGTTTTGTTATATTCAGCCAGTTCAGGGCTCGTTTCCGGATCTGCCTGTGTCTTATAATTCGCTATATCCTTTGCATCAAGGCCCGTCTCTCCTGCATTCTCTGTCAATTTCCCTGCAAGGCTATACTCTCCGCTTCCGCGAACAAACTCCAGCCAGTCATTCGGATTATTCTTGAAATGATCGATTTCATCCTGCGTAAGTGAAACCAGCGGAGTTCCTTCCTCGCCCCAATCATTTTTTTTAGTCGGTTCTGTAAAAAAGTCTATTTTATTCTTATTGAAATTATCTACCACCCCCTGGTAACCCTTAATCTGCTTTTCCAAATAGGGGACATACCGCTCCGCCGCATAGTTGGTATAGGAAAAATCGTTATCACTTGACTCATAATTTCCTGCCACCAGCAAAGTACCGCTGCCCGCAGGTGCCGTGTATTCCAGAGACATGCTCTTCCCGCCGTAGGAGCTCTTTCCGACCTCTGCAGAAATGCCGGGTTTATCCGGTTTCTTGGTCACGATATTGATGACACCGCCGATAAAAGTCCCGCCGAAGCGTGCCGGCACATAGCCGCGATACACTTCAATGCGCTCTACATTCTTGACCGGAATGGTGGAAATATCGACGGCAGCATCGCCCCCGAGGTTTGTCAAAATCCCATCCATAAAGACACCGACCTGCGCCGCGGTAGAGCCTCGCACCGTGACCGTCGTATACTGTCCATGCCCATTCACTTCACGCACATGGACACCAGGCACCGTTTTCAGCATATCCGGCAGCGTCTTCTGCTCCCCTTTGAAATCCTGAGGGCGAATCACGGTGACAGTCCCCGGAGAAAGCTTTGCTTCCCAATCTGGCCTTTTAGCCTCTACAGTAATCCCTTGCAATGTATATATGGGTCCTTCCGCCTGTTCTGGTTCGTTAGCGGACACAGACATTTGTCCCATAGAGATCATTCCTAGCAGTAAGCCAATTGTTAGGTAAGATTTCTTGGACTCCCTACGCCAAGATGAATTCCATTTCTTCATTTTCTCTAGTCCTTTCATTTTGCCCTCTTGCTCAATGAATATGGGGCATGAAATAAAATGTGCCGCCTATTCTTTTATACTTTATATTCTTATTTAGTATCAACCGTATGACCATCATATAGTCAAGCCCCCTATTTATGGTTATCAAGGCTCCAACAACGAACAGGCAATAATTGTGTGCAGGATTTTGCCTAATCACACCTGCTTCTATGTGAAGGACTCTCCCCTTCCTCATAAAGAAAAAAGAGCCATGAATTTCCTTTCAAATTCACAGCTCTTTATTCTCCTAAAATAGCAGTCACACATACCAGAGAAACATTGATTTAATCATTACCAGTGTTTCCCTAGTCTTGGCTTCTAGCTCCTATTAAAAGGTAAAACGAAGTCCTACATTATAGCGCCAATCGGTCTTTAAATCGCCACCATAAGTCTTTTCCAGATACCCATAGAAATTGGCTCTGTCTCCCAGCTGGTATGTACCGCCAAACATAGCAGATACCCAAGTACCATCAAAGTCCATATGTGTCGCATTAGAAGGTTCACCTTTTGCCGTATACTGTGTATCAAAACCACCTTGGAATTCATGGAGAAGCGAAAGTTTTGCATAGATGCTGCTTCGTTCTTTCACTAAACCAAATCCAACACCGATACGTCCAATCAAACTATTAAAATCATCCTGATCGACATGCAATGCACGGCCTCCGCCATAATCACTAGCAGCATCATAAGATTTGCCAGATAATCTACCCCAGGTCAGTTCTGCTTGTGGTTCTACATAGAATCCACTATCTTTGACAAACCGTTTCCCATATTCTGCAGATAGACCATATCCATTGGTTCCATAATCGCCGTCCAGTTTATTCCCTGCATCGTTCATAATATGATACTTATTCTTGGCATGGCTAACTCTGCCAATGATATCCAAGTAAGCCCCATTTTGCATGGTCTTTGTAGCATATACATGGAAATTGGTTACATCATTATCACCAGTCCCCTTTTCATAGGTACTCTTCCCGTCGATGTAGCTGACAGAAGCACCAGCTCTCCATCCTGCATTGCCTACGGCATGATCATAACCGATATGATATTCATTAAAGCGGGTACGGAAATCTGTGGTTCCTTCGTCGTAAGACATACGCCCAGCGCCCACTTTAGCCCACATACCATTTTCCTTTTCAGCATTGCCTACACGTAAATCGCCCAGCCGGCGTTCCACATCATTATTGATAGCCCGCCAAATCATAGCTGTAGAAGCCATGGCAGATTTAGCACCACGCATCATAGCAGTTTCTTTAGGTCCATACAGGATAGCCGGATAATTCTTCGGAATCTGATAGGTACTATCCACGACACTACCCGTTCCATCGGACGTCCCATCAAACGTCAAATCAGCCAATCTCGTTTCTACTGAACCAGCAATCAGCCCTTCTGCCAAGCCTACATGTCCATTAAGATGAACTGCCGGATTTTCACTGTCAGTGGCCTCCTTATAGATCAGCTTGCCAGCCAAGTCCTTCATTACTGAAAGTACTTCTTCTTTATTGGAAGTGTCAATGCCTTCCTGACTTGTCAATAAAGTGAAATCTGCATTCTGTCCATCTGTCTGATCCGCTTTTTCGATAATAATATTTCCTTTTTGACTAAACTGGCTAGTTGCATCAGTTCCATCTTCACCTGCAGATTTGGATTTATCCCGTGCTATATAGGCTTTCATAAAGCCACTATAATTCTTAATTGTTAAATCTTTCGCACTGTCCTGAATCAGGTAACCTGTATGCGCTGCATCTTGTCCCCCGTATAAATGGGTAGCAATACTTGCTAGATCTGATTTTACAACTTCACCGGAATTCCAGATGTTATACGATTCTGGTGTATTGTTCCAAACCGCTCCATTTTGTACATAGAGATTCTGTTCACCGGTACCTCCAGTTTCCCCATCAAACCTGGAGTTTGCTGTGGTAAAGGCCAAATTCAATGTCCCATTATTCCCATAGTAAGGAGTAGCGGTCACTGCATTACCCTTCAGTACAAAATCATTACTGCCAGCACCTTTCACCGTGCCATCATCATCGACCAGCATATTGATATCAATGCGACCCTTACCTGCCGTCCAAAGCGCATCGTAATTATCCACAGAAATACGACCACCACCCAGACGAATCCAACCGCCTCGTGCAAAAACAGCCGCATGCTTATCTGCTTCAATGTCTACGAGGCCTTTGATGTATACCGAGTTTTCTTGTGTTATATCCTTAGCTTTAGCATTCCCGTAAGTCTCAATAGTACGATAATCAAGCTGATACCCTGGTGTATCAATGCCACCACGAAGGTATACGATATGGTCCTTCAAATTTCCCTGATCATTTTCAATGATTACATGGGCACCATTCGTCGTACCAGCACTGGTCGAAGCGCGAATGGCACTACCATAATAGTAATTGGCATTGCAAGTCAGATGAATTTCCCCAGGATTGGTGATTGTAATGGTCCCTTCACGAGCTGCCATGATAGCGGCTGTAGTCCACATAGGCTGGCTTCCTGTGGCATTTGCTTCAGGGAAGGCTTCCAAATCAACAGTCAAATTATTTCCGTGAAGATCCATTGTATAGGAAGGGCCGCCATCTGGTTTAGAACTCTTAAACATACCCCAACCTTTACTTGGCTTCTCGTATTCTGTCCCATAATTGGTAATCAGCCCATAGTACAAGCTGCCACGAGTCCAAACGGAATCTGTAGACTTTGCTTCTCGAATAAATACATCCTGATTGAAATCATAGGTATTGGTATCTGCATTGTAAGCATCTGCATAGGCCGTATCGATAGAAGCGTCCCCTGTGATATAGGTGACATAGGGATGATAGACTTCCGAATCCCGTTTGGCCTGACCAGTCTTTTCATCAAAAGTCAGATTGGCAAAATGCTTGGTCACAGAACTACTGGTCAGTCCTTCCAACAATTCTACGGTACCACTCAAGTTGCGTTCCCCTTTAGTATAGTTCAGATAAGCCAATTTACTTGCCAAATTATCCAGCACTTTTTCAACTAAAGCATTATCCGTGGTATCGATACCGGCACTATCGGTAGCAATAGCAATCGTAGATGCGGAAGTTCCCTCTGCCGTAGAATCACCCTTATCCCCTAAACCAGAGCTAGAAAGACTTAGTGGCTTAGATTCTTCAATAGTAATGTTCCCACCAAGAATCTTCGTCGGATCAGAAGCATCATGATCATAAATAAATGTGCCATTTCCACTGTAAGTACCGATGTGAAGATTATCACTGCCCATCTTCACATAGCCACGACTGGCCGTCGTTTTACCGCCGGTCAAAGCAGATAATTTGATATCTCGACCAGTTTCTCCCATATTCCACTGACCATTAGAATTGATCGATACCGAGCCATTATCACGCAACATGGAACCCACCCATGTGGAACCATTCAAAGTCACAGTGCCAATGCTATCATTATCTGCCTTATAAGTAGAACCCTTAGTAAAGGCTACATTGACATTCCCCTTAACTTGCCCTGTGTAATTTCCATCCACAGATAAAGAGACCTGACTATCTGCATCGTCATCTGTACTAATCGATTCATCTGTTAACCCACTTACAATGCCCAGTGTGATGTTGCCACCTTTTTCTGCGCAAATGGCAGATTTATCTGCTTTCTTGACTTTCACAGCATCTAAAGTAACCTTGCCTCCGTCATGTGCATATACGGCATGACCATTGGGTGATTCAATACTAACAGTATTGGTTCTATTATAAATCTTCTGACCAGTTAATAAGGAGACTTCCCCATTCTTTCCTGCTTCAACACCAGTAGTTTTCTTACCATCCAATGTCAGATTAATGCCACCATTAACCACTACCTTACTCGTGGTATCACCATTTTCATGCCCTGCATAAATCCCAGTTGCTTCCGTCCCTTTGACCGTAGCATTCAATTCATTAGCAATCACGCTGACCTGATTCCCTGTCCCACTATACGCCAAGTAAGCTTTGGAATCAGCTAAAGAAGACGCATCTGCATTCATCTGTAAAGTAGAATTGAACGAACTATTTTCCGTCAGATTTGAAATTCCTGTATCTTTCCCATCTGTACGAATAGCCGCATACACATTATCTGTAGCGGGAGTAGTAAAATTAACATTCACTGCTCCTCTAAAGCCTTTATATCGCCAAACCCCATTTTCATCAAATTCATATTCACTGCCTGCTGCGCCATTGATAATAGGAGTGGCAAAGACACCCTCCTCTAGATCTCCGACATTTGCATCTGGTTTGATTTCTTGATCTGGATCATCCCAACCAGGAGTTTTGTATTCCAAATGATAAGAACGAAGAACCTTGGAAGAAGCGGTCAATCCTTCTCGTACTTGTACATAGGCACTCAGCCGATATCGGTTAGTCTCTGCATAATTTTTAATTTTAGAGGCCAACTGCGTCATAGCTTCTTTGACATCATCGTTGCTCATACTCGACAAATCTGATGCATCAATCACCAGATTCACATTGACACCTTCATAAGATGAATTCAAGACATCTTGACCAACGCTAACATTTCCCCCAATGATTTTCTTGTTTTTTGCATCCCATTTATAAATCAATGTATCCTTATCTTGGTACGTGTTCGTAGTCGTATAATTGAGTCCATTGGTCAGAAACTCCCCCTGGGTCATATCATACGTATTAGCCGCCTGCACAGACGAACCTCCGACCAAGGCACCCGCCGCCAAAGCCAAAACAATGCTACTGCGAAGCCAATTTTTCATTTCCTTTTTCATAAATCACGCACTCCTCTCTCAGATATACTGATTAAATAAAAAAGCTGCCAAGTATAGACCGGATTTTGAGCATCACAAAAGAAATATCACTCTATCCGACCCATACCTCGCAGATCTTTGAACACCATCATGATGTGATAGTTACGAAAAAGCATGGCACTCCGACTTAGTTCCTCGATGAATTCATTTCTTTGTGAAAGACGTGCAATGAACCTTCTCCCCATACGGTTGCAGGACAGTTCTGGATTTACACCAGCATTCCCCATACCATTTCATTAAGGAAATGATATTCCGTATGATTATCATACAGTCAAGGAGAAAATTAAAAACATTTGAAAATCTTTAATGCAGTAGCTTCTCATTCACTTTTTCAACTGATAAGATAGCGGATGAGTAATTGTTGATTGTTGTAAGTTGCTGGTTATTTGATTCCAACAACTAATGCAACTTAAGGAAACACTGATTAAATCGTTGTTCGATTTTGCTCTTGCATTTTCATGCAACGCGAGGAATAATCCGACGCGAATAGCAAGCTATTTAAGGGGGATTATGACGAAGTGTTGCATGAAAATGCTTGCGAAATTGAACTCTGCGATTTAATCAGCGTTTCCTTAATATAACAAAAAACTCGTGAATCTCATTACGATTCACGAGTTTTTTGTTATACGATCAGAGATGAGCTATCGAAATCAAAAGCATCAGAAGGTGAATCGGACACCTACATTGGCCTTCCACTGTACCTTGTAATCCCCGCCAAAGCTCTTGGTGATATCACCATAAAGCATGCTGGAAGGAGACAGTCTATAGGTACCGCCCAGTGTCAATTCTGCCCAGGTATCACCAAAGTCCTGATCCACGGTAGACGTCGGTTCGTTCTCTGCACTGAAAGTCGTGCTTGTTTTTCCGCTGAATTCATGGAGCAAGCCCGCTTTCAGATAGAAATTACCGCGTTCTGTGGTTCTCCCTGCGGCTACACCCAGACGGCCGATGAAGCTGGTCATGCCGTCCTGGCTGACATGCATTTTCTTTCCGCCGGTATAGTCACTGATGCCATCATAGTCTGCACTTCCCAGACGGGAAAGAGTCAGCTGCAGCTGTGGTTCCACATAGCCATTGGCTTTGCCGAATCGTTTTCCGTATTCAGCGGAAATGCCGAAGCCATTAGCACTGTAGTCCCCATCCAGCTTATGTCCCATATCGTTGTATACGGTATAGCTGTTTGTCGTATGACCTGCCTTGACAGCGATATCTACATACTGACCATCTTCGAAAAGCTTCGTGCCGTAGAGCGAGAAGGTGTAGAGTTTCGGATCCCCTTCGCCGCCCATTTCATACTTGGCACTTCCCTTGTTGTAGTCGAAAGCACCGCCAAAGTGCCAGCCGCTCTTGAAGAGTTTATCCGCACCGACCTGCGCGCCCCAGAAGCTATTGCTGAAGGAAGAGGTTCCTTTATCGTACTTGATCTTTCCACCGAAGGTTCTTGCCCAGATCCCATCGTCCGCGCCATAGTGGAGATCTCCCATACGAGTCGTCATATCGGAAACATTGCTTCTCCAGGACAACATAGACGTATTCATGGCATTCTTCGCACCACGCATCATCATGGTTTCCGAGCTGCCCCAGATGATATCCGGATCCTTGTCGCCCGGCGTCATGCTGTTCTTTTTATAGCTGCCCTGTCCCGTGGTCTTATTGAAATCAATCGTACCATACTGCTTGGCAGCACTTGCAGCCGTGAGGCCCTCTGCGATTTCTACCCGGCCATTCAGGTTGGTCACGCCATTGACCGCATCCGTATAGGTGAGCTTCTTCGCCAGAGCATTGAGCACATTCTCTACGCCGTGATAATCGCCCATATTGATACCGCTGCGATCAGTCCGCAGGGTCAGGAAGCTATTGGCATCGGCCTTCTTGACCGTCACATCTCCGCCCAGAATATCGGTCGGGTCTGCTGCACTATGGCTATAGAGCACCAATGCATGACCGCGGAACCGGTCTACCGTAATACCGCCGCTGTCCTTGTTCTGGAAGATCACGCCATTTCCGGTGTCCGTTGCATCCAGCAGGGAAATATGTGCTTCTTCCTTTCCCGTGTTGTTCCATACGCCGCCATTCTGCAGCCCCATTTCAAAGGTGCCGCCATGATTGGTAAGACCGCCGGTCCAGGTAGACCCTTCGGTAGCAATGCCTAAGGTTACCTTGCTATCCGCGTCATTGACCTTCACATCCCCCACATATTCCGTCACTGCCGTGTCATTCGGAGCAAAGAAGCTGATGGTACCGCCGTTCGAAGCTTCTGCCAGCGTGGTGCTCTGGATCTTGCCAGCGCCTAAGGAAATAGAACTGCCTGCCCCATCAGCCTTCGCTGCTGTATCGGCACTGATATTCCACACGCCGCCGGAAGCGGTACTGAACTTGCCGCCATTCTTAGCTTCGATGCCGACCTTGTCCGCTGTAAGCTCCGTAGTGCTTCCGTTGCGGAAAGTCAAGGCTTTGCCATCTACGGTGATGCCTGTATTCCCTTCGTTTTTGATGGTCAGATCATGGCCATTCATATCGATGGAATAATTCGTATCTTTCGCCTGGATCGCCGTATCAGAAGCCGTAGCCAATTCGACAGCCGTCTTATCCTTGGTGAATTCATAACGGATATCCGAAGGATTACCGACCTTCATGACACCGCCATCGAGGTACTCGCTATCCGTGCTCTCATTACCTGTCATGACCGTCGTAAAGGTTTCCTTCTGCTGGTCTTTTGGATAAATCGATGGAGAAGCGCTATCCGCTTTATACTGTCCCTGTCCATTGGCTCCGGTAAATTCCATAGCCCCGGTGACCTTGGAAGCCTCTCTCGCCGTCAGCCCTTCCGAAATCTGGAGAATGCCGGTGAGATTGCCCTCTGTCTGGTAATTGGTGTAGTACAGCTTATTCGCCATCGCCTGGAAAAGGGAGCTTACGGTTTCCTTTTCGCGAAGTCCATCATCACTGATACCATCCCGATCCGTGATCAATGTAATCCGAGAGCCGGCCTCTGCACTGGTGACAGTCACATCACCGCCATACACCTTCGTCAGGTCATTGGCATCGTGCTTGTACAGGATAGAAGCATTTCCGCGGAACTTATCGATCTGGATATTTCCAGAATCTCCGGTCATGTCAATCACGCCGCCGACACTTCTAGTGATACCGCTGACGAGCTGCCCCACATGGGAATCCCCGGTATTTTTCCAGGTCGCTCCATTCGTAATCATCAAGCTGTTCGAGCCGCCGGTCCAATCCATAGCACCTGTCCAGATGGAATCTTCCCCATCCAAATTCATATCCAGCTGTCCATCACTCTGCGACATATCGCCCGTCCATACGGCAGGCGCATCTCCCGTATTTCCGATGGACAGGATGCCATTCGCACCGACTCTGCCCAGAGTATCCGCATGGATAGTCCCTGCATTGACACGGACAGTACCGCCCGTCACGTCGAAACCGGTCTTAGCATCAATATGAGTCAACGTCTTCAAATGGATTGTGCTTGCTGTTTCCGACTTTCCAGCAGTCTGTACACCGATGGCATCCCCCTTGGCATTGGCTGCCTCTATATGAAGGGTACCATTCTGGGCCGACACACCGTAACCCACGCCTTTGATCCCTGCTACGGCTTCATTGAGTCCCTCTTCTCCACCGTCGATATGTACATCCAGCTGATGATCTGTCAGGTCCATCTTGATGTCCACATATCCATAGGTATCACTGGAAGCATCGATAGCACTGGTGTAAGGCATTTCCCCACTCTGCGAAATCTGAAGTCTGGAATCCTTACGGAAAATGAAGTACTTACCATTCTGCTGGACACCTGCATTGGCATAGGCTGTATTATTTTCATCCTTTCCATAACGTTTTGGAGCATACAAAGGCGTAACAAATAAAGTACCATCCTGACTAGGCGTCTCTATCGCTCCCGAGAAGCTCCCTTGATGGGTTGTTTCGTCATAGGAGATTTTACCTGTTTTCAGCACAGAAGCAGAAGTCAGGCCTTCTGCGATTTCCGCATAGCTATCCAGGTATTCTGGCGTTCCTTTGTAGTAGATTTTCTGGGCCAAGGCATTTAGTACACCAGAGACCTGCGTTTCATCTGCCATGTTGATCCCATCACTGTCCGTCCGTACATAAAGTGTATTCTGCGGAGTGTTTTTCTCTGCTTCTACGATGGTTACATTTCCGCCAAGGATTTGCGTTGGATTGGAAGCATCATGATCGTAGAGGATTCGGATCCCCCGCTTCAGCATACCAATCGTCAGATCGGTATCTGCTTTCATGTAGATAGCACTTTCACCGATACCAGGATTCCATCCCTCAACCTCGTGGATATAGCTATCCTGTGCTTTATCTTTCTGTTCCCACTGATACGTCCATAAGGTGGGTGTGAAACCATAATCATCATTCCAAAGAGTAAGTGAAATTTTACCAGATTTCGCTGCGTCGTTAACAATACCGCCTGCATAGGTGGCACCATTATTTAATGTCATCTGATAGGTACCACCAGCAGCTCCCGCAAGATCTATGTCACCGACTAACTCTTTACCGCTAATAGAAAATGCACTCTTATCCTGACTCTTAGTCACTTTGAGCAGCGTACCGCCATCTGCATGGATCACATTATCTGAGCTAAGGAGATTTAAGTTTTTTCCTCCATCCAGCCAAAGAGCGATTTCTTCCGGCGTTTCTATATCCAGAGTGCCTTTTACACTTAAACCGGTATCTCCTGCCTTTGTATCTGTCACATCACGATCTTCTACGACTTTAATCCCGACAAAACCTTTCGCGCCATCCTTACTTGCTACATGCATTCTGCCATCTTCAAGCCCGATGCCCGCACTACTGTTTTTCACCAGGATCCCATTGCCATTTGTACCAGCGGTTATATTCAGATCTGGCATTTCTGTAAATCTCAGTTGTGTACGTTTCGAAGTATCTTTCTCTTCATTCCCGATATAAATACCTGCGGTTTCAGCATCCAGATGCAGCGTATGTCCCTGTCCTACAATCTGCACAACGTCTCTATTACTGTTGACTTTCCAATCCATGGCCTTATCGGCTGTGATGGTGGTGTCTTCCCCAAGGGAATACAGGAACTGGCTCTGGCGAACCCCCTGATCCGTATAAATCTGATCATAGGACTCGTCACCCGTCATGGAGCGGGTAAACGTATCCACCATTTGTGGCGTATAACTGCCTATCCCCGTATCCGGATCAAAGCGAATAAATCCTTCCGTCAGCATAGCACTCTTGGCGGTCAAGCCATCGGCTATCCCTACTTTACCGACCAATTTAGCTTCCGCCGGATTGGTATAGGTGATCTTCTTGGCTAACGCCTTTAATACATTTCCCACCATGGTATCGTCAGACATATTGATGCCATCACTATCGGTTACAGCCAAAACTTTAGCGGTACCACCTACATACCGGGTACTTACTGTATCAATAGTGACATTACCGCCTTTGATAGAAGTCGGAGAATCTGCCTCATGGGCAAATACGAATCTGAGCGTGTCATCTACGTAACTAATTACCTTAAAATGAATATCTTTTTTAGAATTTTGCAAAATGGTAATCTGATCATCCGAAGATTCATTATTATACCTTGTACCTTCTAACTCTACCTTTACTTCATTCCCAGTATCGCCTTCTTTATCCACATGGTTCCAAACCGCATCCGATTCCATAGCAAGATGCAATAGCCCGCTACCGTCTTCTGTTCCATCCACAGCCGTACCAGTCCAGCTCGATCCCCCTTTGGTCAAATACAGACTACCATTTCCTGTCCCCAGTTTAATATGACCTTGTACGTGAACTATACCATTGGCAGCATCATATCTACCACTTTGTTGACCAATAGTCCATACGCCATGGGTAGCATCAATAGCATAACCATTTCCAGCGTCAATAGAAATATCCGCACTGTGAGAAGTTGATCCCCCATTATAGGAGCTAATAGAAAGTCGTCCTCCATAGTCTTTATCTGTACCATCAGCCACAATAATAGCTGTACTGCCATTTGTCTTAATAGTAGCTCCATTAGCAGTAACACGTCCCTGAATAGCAGTTCCATTACCCGCATCAATATTTATCCGTCCCGCTATCGTAATCGTACTATTATTATCTGTTTTCAGTCCTATAAAATCAGCATCTTCTGCATTTGCATTATTAATTGTAACTGCTCCGTCAGCATTTAGAATATAGATAGTAGATCCTTTCCCAGTTTCTGCTGAACCAGATGACAAAATTCCTGTTTTAGCCTGTTGAATCGTAATATTGGATGTTTTCCCATTTAAATTGATATAGCCTTTTTTGTCTCCTTCATACGATGCTTCGATACCTGTCTTTGCTTGAATATCTATATTTCCAGGATTTGTTATATTTAATGTCGCTCCAATGGCCGCTAAACCTTTGCCATGATCTCCATCTGCGATTAATTGCAAATTGGTCAATTTAGAAGTCACTGCCAATGTACGATTATCCATCGCCCCAATGGCAGCTTGGTTATTTACAGTAATAGTCGAATCCTCTGCAAATGTGGCCTTATTCTCTTCTTTGAGTACATTGGCACCTACATAAGCGGTATCTTTAGCCATGTCCCCAGTCAAAGCCGTGGTAAAATCGGTCTGTTTCTGATTAAAGCCTTCCACATAGCCACTGCCGCCTTTGGTAAAGTGAATGTCTTCTTCCCTTGAAACACTCTGGCTGGTCAAACCTTCTGCAATTTGTACAGTCCCTTTCAAGTTGTCTTCTCCATTGACATAGGCTGCATAGTACAATTTATTGGCCAATGTATTGAGCATATTCCTCATGTAACTTTCATTGGCTAAATTGGCTGCTTTAATCCCATTACTATCGGTGCGAATGGTAATGGAAGCCTTCTCTCCATCTGTCTTCTCGGCATGACCGATATGAATATTTCCTCCCTGGATTTTTCCTCTTTTCTGGCTATAATAAATCACTGTATTTCCGGTGTAATTGGCAATCGTCAAATCAGAATTTACATTGGAGTTTGCTGGCTTTGACATATCGATATACCCGACATGGCTCGCATCTTTACCCCCGTATAGATGGCGCATCGAAGAAGAACCTGTATTGGTCCACTGGGCTCCATTCTGCAGGAAAAGACGAACACCATTTGTATCTTCATCACGAGTACCAGCCGCTTCTTCTATCGTCCCGTACAAAGTAGAATCCGACGTCGTCAATGCAGCATTCACTGTAGCATTGGTGTCTGCACCCACCCAGGCTCCCATAGAAGCCAAGGCAGCATAACTTATTTTAACATTAGAAGAGGCTCCTTTCGCCGTGATATTGACCTTATGATTTCCTGGCGTCAGTCCCTTTTCTACAGACCCCGATACATTGACGTTCATCACGCCCCCGCTTCGAGCGGTGACACTACTATAGGCCTGCGTCACAATAGAACCGCCACCAATAGAAATCCGTCCACCGGCTGCATTGGTAGCCCAACCACCATTGGTGTAAATATCGACCAAACCGTCAATATCAATCGTTCCTGCAAATGTTTTCAGCGCAGTCACATTCATTTCATATCCTTTAAGTGGGGTCGTGACACGCATCACTACCGCATGAGCTGGATCATCATCATTATGAATGACCACATGGCTGTCTTCCTTCATGGCACCAATATCGGCATAGTAATAATAGTCAGAGTCCGTATCCAGACGGATCTGTCCCGGATTGTTAATGGTTAAGGTTGCATTTCCCGGTACATACAAAGCTGCCGCACGATTGGTAAAACCGCCGCCATTATAAATCGTGCCATGCATGATGACATCCAGATCATGACCTGTCATATCAATCGTCGTATCTTTACCAATCATCACAGAGGCAAAATCTCTCAGGTAATTATCATCCTTCGTGATGTTGAAACCCGGGTGAATCACCGCATCTTCCTGGAAGCGATATGTCCCATCAGCCTGTTTGATGCCTCGTTTTTCATATTCATCATCGACACCTAAGACACTAGAATACGGGGTCTTCACCTCTCCGGCCAGCTGTGCCTTGCCCGTAGTTTCATCAAAACCCAGAGCAGACAATTTCTTGGAAGCAGAAGCAAAGGTCAAGCCTTCATAAATTTCTGCGGTGCCTTCCAGATTCTTTTCGCCCTTGGTATATGCGGTGTATGTCAATTTATCCGCCAGAGCACCCAGCACCTGTTTCACCTGGGCATCATTGGACAGATTTAAGCCATCACTATCGGTGACCAGCGTGATCCTTGCCTTGTCACCTGAATTCTGTAAGCCAGCACTGGATACCGTCACAGACCCGCCGATCAACTGATCCGGCGCCTCCTTCTCATGCTTCCAAAGATAGACATTGGATGTATTATAGCCACTCAGCGTCACATCTTCGTCTCCCATCAGGACCGCATAGGAACGGCCTGTAGTAGCTGCCTCATCCTGTGCCAGCGCCTGCTGCCCGGCAGGAAATAATGCGCCCCCTCCCAAAAACAGGGTCGCCAATACCATCCGTTTTACCCACTTTCTTTGCATTTTCCTTTCTCCTTTCTGGCGAGACACGCTTTACGATGCTACATTCTTCATTCAGGATCGGTGTGATCCTGGCATCCAATGACCTCTATATTCCGTATCTCAAGAAAATAAAAAACTGCCAAGTACGAATTGGACCATTCTTTTGACACACTAAAAAGCGGCAAAAGATATCCAACCCATACCTCGCAGGTCTTTGACATAAAAGCAAGATTTACCGCTTACTCTTATGGGATATAAGAAATTTCATGGCACTCCGACTGAGTTCCTCAAAGACGCAGCTCTTTGTGAGAGACGTAACACTGCTTCTTTTCCCCATACGGTTGCAGGACAGCTCTGGATTCTCACCAGTATTCCCCATTCATTTCCTTTTATGATTTACATGCATGATACTCTGTATGATAATCATACAGTCAAGAAACATTCTTGGAATTTTATAAATTCATTAAAAAGCACCATACCGATGCCTACTTGACATCGGTATGGTGCTTTTCAAGAAAAAAGAGAGAGGAGAAAAAGGAGTGATATGTAGAGGGGAAAGCTCTACATAGGGGACGAGGCAGGAAGCACTTGGGAGGGGAAATCACAAGTGCTCTCCCTGCCTCGTCCCGGAAACTGCGTAAGCGTTAAACGGTTTTAAGGGGTAGCCCACGGGACGCGCCGCTCTTTGATTGCGTGCGAAAAAGGTTCAGCAGGTTCTATGGATTCAGAAAGTTCAACGGGAGTGGTCCGGCGCATAAAATAGAAAAGCACCGCAGAGTATAGATGGTGGCGAAGCCATGAGCTGGTATTTCACTCACCAGTCATCCATTCTTGCTTTTAATCTTACATATTGCAGGAGCCAACCTCCGGCGCTTCGCGCCACCTCCTTCCAGAGGAAGGAGGGAAAACAGCTTGAGCGCGTCACCATCATGGAACCCATTGAGCCTTCAGATCCGGCTGCCCCTGTGAAGTCATACATCAAGCTCGATATGACCTGCGCTGTTTTTGCTTTATTTCATATTCGCTTTCACGTCTTCGGTGAGGTCCGCAGAGATGGTGCCGTAGATGATGCCGCCTGGTACGACGACGGTATCGATCTTCTTGGCTTTGGCTGCTTTTTCTACCGCAGCTTTGAATTTGTCCTGGATCGGTTTCATGACTTCGTTTTCTTTCTGAGCCAGCTGCTGGTTCAGTTTCTGTTCCAGCGCTTTCTTATCGGCATCGTTCATGTCTTTGGATTTTTCGTTGTATTCCTTCTGCAGCTTCTGCTGTTCTGCCGCTACGGTCTTTCCTGCTTTCTGGAAAGCAGCATTGCCGGAGAGGACAGCATTCACATTGACGATGCCGGTGGCTGCATCAGCCATGCCCATGGCACCGAAGGTACCGGCGAGAAGCATCGCGCCAGTGACGACGAGTTTTTTCATATTCATAAGAGGATCCTTCTTTCTGTAAAGAATAATAGTTGTTTGTTGTTTGGCGTACATCACAAGCAACAAACATCCAATCCACATGCCTGTTATTTTTCCCAGAGATGTTTCATGATTTCCGGATAGGTCGCGGTGAGGAGACCCTGGATCTGGTTCAGGATGGCGATGACAAGGGCTGGTTCGAAGTGCGGTACGCCGGCTGGGATACAGCAAGTAAGGAGAACGTTGCCAGCAGCGTCAGCGCTGAATTTCAGCATGCGGTACTGTTCGTTCAGGTCATTCAGGAAGGCGCAGATCTTTTCTCTCTTGTCGCCCTGTGCAAGACCGGCTGCGACCTGGACCTGAAGCATGGTGTATACGCTGTCGTCTAAGAGGATCATGAAGGGCAGGTTTGTGCCTTCGACCTGAAGGTTGCTACGGAATGCCTGTGCATGGACGTCATTCTGGAAGTCCTGCAGACCGAATCCGCTGATCTTGTTTTCTTCGAGGTATTTCTGGAAAGCGGCTACTTTTTCTGCTGCGACTTTGACTTCGACTGCTTCGTTTTTTTTCTGTTCTGCCATTTTATGTTCTCCTTTGTTTTGTGCCGGTTGGTTCTCCGGATACCAGTATTGATACATGTAACCACGTCTTACGACGGAAACGACTGCCGCAGGCGTTTCCCAGTTCTCCGCTCTGTGCGCTTTGAATCGCAGAACGGAAAGCTCTTTCAGGAGGGCCAGATAGGATTTCTTGTTCACGAGGACGACGTTTCCTTTCGCGCCTTCGATACGTGCGATTTCATCCTTAATTTTTTTCATCATTGACTCTCCTTTTCATAAAGAGGAAGGCTGTAGAAATCAGAAATAGATCAAGGCCTTTGAAAATCCATTCGTTTTCTGCAATAAAAAACTGCGGATCGATTTCTACTTCTGCGTAGACTGAGACTGTGACCAGCACCCAGTCTACGAAAGTAGACACGACTCCCGCAGATTTGCTCTTGGATGTTGGAAACAGGCGGCATCCGACTTGGAAATAAAATTCCTTCACGGCTGGGTCTCAGTTTCGGATTCTCACCGAATTCAGCGCAATAGCCCGTAGGCTCTGCTTCCCTCTTCAATTGGTTCAAGGGCTTTCACCTCTTGATGCCGTCATTGTAGCACGAAAGGATACAAATAGCAAGCCTGTTTTTAATATTTATCAAATTTCCTCTCATGTTCCAGAAATAAATCTCCATTTTCTTATCATTGACCTTTGTGTTATCATTAAGTATATGAAAGTCATACGGTAATGAAATCTAAAAGGTGAGTGCATGACCGATAAAAAAGACTATTATACGGCAGGCGAGCTGGCCAAGCTCTTCGGGATCCCGAAGCAGACGATGTTTTACTACGATAAGATGGGACTGCTGACGCCTGAATTTATAGCAGAAAACGGGTATCGCTACTATGCGATGCCGCAGTATCTGACACTGGAAATCATATTATTCATGAGGAAGCTGGATATCTCTGTCCCTCACATCAAGGAGTTTTTAGAGCATCGTTCCCGTGATGAGATTTTGAAAATCCTAAAAGAGAGGGAAGCGCTGTGCCAGAAGACGCTCAAGGAAACGACGGAGCTTCTCACTGCGATTTCTTCCTATCGAAAGACTCTCGAATGCAGCCAGCATCTACCGCTCGATCGGGTCCTCCTGCAGTGCTACCCGGAGAGCCGTATGTATATGACGCCGATCCCGAAGGTGCATCGCGGAGGCTTCGATGCCATCGCGATCCGTGCAAAACATGTGCATGAAGCCTTCGCCCATTCCTTCTGCAAGGACCAGCCGACGGGCTGGGTCATCAGTGAGCAGGATTTCTTCTCGAAGAATTTCAAGCACTCGTCTGCTATTGTGACGCAGTCTGGCGAGGAGGGCTCACCTCTCGCGTGCAACTATATCCGTCCTTCCGGGCTGTATCTTTCTATCTTGACGAAGGGCGCGTATTTTCTTCACGCAGAGGAGTCGTATGAGAAGCTGTCTGCTTTCATGGAAATCAATCGACTTGCACCGGACGGTGATGTCTTCCTCTTCCCCATCATCAGCTATTGGGCGACGAAGGATCCGGATGAGTACATCAATTCGCTCAGTGTAAAGGTCAAGGATACCCCCCCCGAAATTGAAATAACTCGATATATAATCACAATAAAAAACCGCTATAGCCCTGTGTCTACAGCGGTTTTTTATAATGGGGATGTGCTAAGCCATGAGTGGCTAATGCACTGCCGCCTCTTTTCGTTATACCGGTCCCAGGTGAATGGCGGTCGCGTAGGTGAGGAAGCAGAAGGCGACGATCCACCACATACCGATGAGAGGGAGGATGAAGCGCGCCCATTTTTTGTAGGGGACGTTTGCCATGGCGAGGTAGGACATGGTGGCGCCGGAGGCCGGGGTAATACAGTTCGTGAAGGCATCGCCGAAGGTGAAGGCGAAGACAGCGGTCTGCCGGGTGAGGCCGACGATGTCAGCGAGCGGTGCCATGATCGGCATGGAGATGGCCGCCTGCCCGGAGCTGGAGGGGACGAGAAGATTGAAGCAGTCTTGGATGATGAACATACCGAAGGCGATAATGGAGGATGGGAAGATGTCGAGCAAGCCGGCGAGGTAGTAGATGATGGTATCCATGACCTTGGCATTGTCCAAAAGGATGGTGGCTGCCTTACACATCGCGACAGCGAGACAAGGGAGCATCATACCCTTGCAGCCTTCGAGGAAGGCATCACAGATGTCATTCGGGTGCAGGCGGCAGATGATGCCGGAGAGGATGCCCATGATGAGGAAGATCGCAGAGATTTCATTCATATAGAAATCAAATTTCAGCACGCCGACGATGATGCAAACAAAGTTCAGACCAAGGAGACCAAGGCAAATGGCCTGCCGTGTGGAGAGTTTTTCTGCGGTGGATAGATCGATCTTGTCTCGTTTCAGCAGGTCGATCTCATAGACCGGGCTGCTCTTCGGGTCTTTCTTCACCTTGCGTGCGTGGTACATGACATAAGAAATGTTCAGCACGAGGAGCAAGACAAAGATACCCATACGGTATGGCAGACCGGAGAAGATCGGGACACCGGCGATGCCCTGCGCGACGCCGACGGAGAATGGCTGGGTGCATCCGGCGCCATAACCGGCTGCGACCGAGCAGAAGAGCATGCCAAGCGCGGTCAAGGAGTCGAAGCCGAGTGCGAGCGCGACGCTCACGACGAGAGGCGTGAAGGCAAGGTATTCCTCGTTGCATCCGGCGAGTGTCGAGAAGGTGGCAAGCGTGGTCATGAGGACGGGGATCAGAAGGACGCTCCGATTCTTCAGCTTTTCGACGAGAGCGCTGAGCCCTGCCACGATGGCACCGGTCTTGGCAAGGATATTGAGGGAGCCGCCCACCATGAAGAGGAAGGCGATGATGCTGATACCGCCCTTGAATCCTTTATTGATAGAAGTGAAGAAATCGAGAAATCCTGTCGGTTTCTGCGCTACATAGTGGAAGGTAGACGGGTCGACGACCATTTTTCCGGTCTGAACGTCCTTGACTCGGTCATAAACGCCCGCGGGGATGATGTAGCTCGCAATGGCGCAGAATACGATGACGCACACCAGTATGATGATCGGACTGGGTGCTTTGAATGCTTTCACTTGATCTTTCATTCGATATGATTCTCCTGTTGTCTTGGTTTGCTGTGAAACGCAGAGGGGCGTGATGGGAAAAAGTGGCAATAGGTTCTGAGGGGAAGGTGCGGCGCATAAAAATTAGAAGCGCCGCGGAATATTGAAATAAGCGTAAGACGTCCCCCCTGAAGCAGTGATAAAATAGCACACTTAGCGCGCTAACCGTTCTACAAGGAGGAGATGCCGATACGGGTGTAGCTTTATCGCACATGCACTTTCGTTCCGCTTCATTGAGGGGTGCCCCTTTGGGGCACTGCAATCCTCTCCCTTTGGCGCGGCCCTTCTCCAAGGGCCTACGTAGCTGAGTAATGTTCTGCCGCTTAACTTAACCGCATTATTTCCTTAGAAGAGAGATGAGGCGTCTTTTATCATTCTCGTGATTATCCCGCGTAGCGAGGTGCAATAGAGATCCCTCGGCTTCGCTCGGGATGACGATACGGGTGTGGCTTTATCGCACATGCACTTTCCTTCCGCTTCATTGAGGAGTGCCCCTTTGGGGCACTGCAATCCTCCCCCTTTGGCGCGGCCCTTCTCCAAGGGCCTACGCAGCTGAGTAATGCTGTTAAGTTAAGGAAATTGTTAGCGCCGTAATGACTTGCTTCCCCCTCCGGGGGAAGTGCCGAAGGCAATAGGGGCTTGCCAGCGGCCATCGAACAATGTTGGATATACCGTCGTGCTGCCCCCTCCTCTCACTTCGCTCAAAATGGCGTCTCACTGGATTTTCGCGTCGCTTCACTCCTAAAAATCCAGTTCGCTTGCACAAGCCCTCCGGGCAGCTCCCCCGATGGGGCGCCAAGAATGTTCTGCCGCTTAACTTAATAGCATTACGCAGCTGAGAGGTGAACCTAGACCCTCATCCCCAGTCACTAGTCCCTAGCCACTAGTTACTGATTCCCCACATACTGATCGATCTCCATGATGGATGCGAGGGCAATGATCCAGCGGGAATAGAAGCTCTCGACGGAAGCTTTTTCTTCCATGGTATGTGCGCCGCTGCCTTCTGCACTCATGGAGCAGACGGTGGGCACGCCCATACTGGAGATATAGGAGGCATCCGAACCGCCACCGACGTAGATCGCGCCAAAGGGCTCATAGCCGCAGTCTTTCGCGACGCGATTGATATGAGAGAGCAAATGATGATTGGCTTTCGTTTCTTCGAAAGGAGGCATGGGCGCGACAAATTCGATCTTTGTTGTAGTGCCTTCGATGAAAGTTTTATCGCAGATCTCCTGCATCTTTTCCTTCACATAGTCCATATGCTTCTGTTTCTTGTAGCGCACATCGAGCTCGGCATAGCAGTAGTCAGGGACCGCATTCGAAACGGTGCCGCCCTTGATCGTCCCTACGCTGACCGTGAGACCTTCCTCATAGATGGTAAGTGCCTGCAATAGCGGCAGCTTCTGGGCCATTTCGACGATGGCGTTTCTGCCTTTTACGTAGTCATTTCCCGCATGTGCAGCGACGCCGCGCACCGTGATGTGGCAGTCAAGGCAGCCCTTACGGCCTACGGTCATGCAATGATCGAGGCGTCCGCTTTCCATATTGAAGCAGCACAGCGCGCCCTTCGCTTCGTCTTTCAGGATCTGGTCTGCGATGCCGCCATAATGGCTCGTCTCTTCATCTCCGACCAAGATGGCTTTGACGGGACGATCACGATAGCCGAAGTGCTTCAGTGCGACCAGAAGGTAGAAGATCTGTGCTACCCCGCATTTCATATCCAGTACGCCGGGGCCTCTGGCAAAGCCGTCTTCGATATGGAAAGGATCCTCCGGATAGCTGCCAGAAGGAAATACGGTGTCGCAATGCCCTGAAAGGAGAAACGGCGCGCCGGGGACATCTGCATTCAGCTCTGCCACCAGCACATCTGCGCTCCCATGGCTATCGACGAGACGGCAGTCAATGCCCTCTCTTTCAAAATGTTCCTTCAGAAAATGCATGATGCGGTTCACGCGTTCCACTTCTTTCGAGCCCGCCTGCCGGTTCACGAGCTGTTCCCAGAAAAGGATCATTTCCTCTTTGTTTCGATCGACAAATGCATTGATTTCTTCTATCGGTGCTTTCATTTCCATCCTGCCTTTCTTGCTTCCCGTTTCTTTTTATAAATAAGAAAACAAATCCATACTACTAAACGAGGGTGCCTGCGTCAAGAGGAAAACGCTGATTTCTCTTTTCAAAATCCTCTCTATATAGTAATATCAAAGAAAGACTCTTTTTGCCTCGCGATTTTCGAAAGGATTTCCTCATGCAGCAGCCAAAGAAAAATCTCAATCGATTCGACCTGATTTTTTATGTAGTCCTCTTCCTCGGCATCCTGATCCCCCTCCTCTTCACCGGGTGGCAGATGGGGCTCTTCCGAAAGCCGATCGAAGTGGATGCAGCGCCCCTGGTGCGTTCGAACAGCCGTCCGCTTCGCGTAGCTGTCGCGACTGATTTCGCGCCGCATTCCTTCCTAAACAAAGAAGGCCAGCTCTCGGGCATGGATGTAGAGATCCTCTATGATCTGGCAAATCGCATGCAGCGCAAGCCGGAGCTCATCACAGGAACTGGCCGACCTGCCGGAAAATGCTCTCAAATGGTGAGGTCGATGTGCTCGCCGGCCTGGAAATCTACTCGAATATGCCGGGCGTCGTCAAGACCCTCCCGACCAGTGCCGACAGCATGCAGGTCTTTGGCAAAAAGCCGGTCGGCCATGTGAGCCAGCTCTCTGGGAAACGGGTCGCTATCATGACCAACTCCGTCTTGATGACATCGTATGATTTCAACTGCACCTACGTCGAATACCCCACGAACACAGCCATTCTGGCCGCTATCGAAGGCAGCGATGTGGACTACGGCATCTGCCATGGAGCTGTCGCGCAGGATATCATCAAGAAAAACCATTTCGATCTCAAGCCCGGGCTCATGCTCCTCGGCAGCTATCCCGCCTTCGGCATCCGTGAAGACAATGTCAGCCTTCGCGATGAGATCAATAACTATCTCCGTCAGATGTCCCACGATGGCACCCTCGAGAAGCTGCAGACGAAGTGGATGGAGGACTATGCCATGGACCGCTCCCTTCCTGCTGTGTACCATCGCTACGAGGTCTTCTATATCGGCTACACACTCGCCTTTCTCGTTTTTGCGCTCGTCATGTACCTCTATCGCAAGAATGCCAGAAGGCAGTCCGCCTATATCGATGCACTTCTCGCCTACCAGAATAAGCTGAAGTCTCTCGTCGAAGATCATTTTTCCCAGCAAGAACCCGCGCTGTCTCCGCGCATCGCACACACTGGAGAAGACGGCATCCGCAGCTTCCATGTGCTGGTGGTCGATGACAATGCCTTGAGTCAGGAAATCCTCATCGCCACGCTGGAAGACGCCGGTGCCACGGCATCCGCAGTGAGCAGCGGCAAGGCAGCCATCCGTGCTTTTGAGAAATCGGATCTCAACACCTTCGACGCCATCCTCATGGATCTCGTCATGCCCGGTATGGACGGCTTCGAGACCACGAAGGCCATCCGCGCCCTTTCCCGCGTCGACGCCCTCACCGTCCCGATCATCGCCGTCACGGCGAATACGTACCAGGATGTAGAAGACGAAGCCCGCGCTGCCGGCATGAATGCCTGCCTTTTCAAGCCGGTTCATACAAAAGCCCTGATCGCTGCGCTCGAGCAGTACAAGCTGTGAGAGGTTCAAGGTTCAGGGTTAGCCCATGGAGCGGAGCGCCCTTTGATTACGTACGAAATAGGTTCGGCGGGTTCAACAGGTTCAGAAGGTTCAACGGCGGAGGTGCGGCGCATAAAAATATGGAAGCGCCGCGGATTTTTGATAGCGCTTCGCGTCGTCGTCATCTCGAGCGCAGCCCTCGATCTCTCTTGCAGAACGATCATTGCCTGATGTGAGGCAGCACCAAGACATCGTTTTCCCTCGGCGCATACACGCTGATTCCTGCAGTGCAGTAGAGATCCCTCGGCTACGCTCGGGATGACGATGCCGGAGAATCCCAGTCACTAGTCACCAGCCACTAGTCACCAACCTTTTACAGCTCACATAAGAATGTCATCAGAAGTTTGGTGCGTTCATAGAGAGACGCTTCGTCCGCCCATTCACGCTCGGTGTGATTGAATTCGCCCTTGACGCCCAGCGCACAGAGGGTCGGGATGCCGACCGCAGTGAGATTTGCTGAGTCACTGCCGCCGCCGACAGCGATGGCTTTCATTTTTGGAAAACGATATGTCTCTGCGACGGCTTCGGCTCTGGCAAAGAGTGTTTCCGATGCAGAAAATCTTTCCATGGCAGGGAATACGATAAGCGGCTTCACGACTGTCGTCGTATCATTGACATACTGACGGGCAGCGATGTCTTTGAAATCACGATCGATACGCTCGATCCCCTCGCTTTTGGCAAAGCGGACATCGACCTTGCACCATGCATGCTCCGGCACCGCGTTGGCCACTGTACCGCCGCCGATGACGCCGGCATTGACCGTCGTCCCTTCCTCATAATCCGTCTCCTTCTGGATATCCAAGATCTTATGGGCGAGCTCCTCGACCGCGCTTCTGCCATCCTGCGGGTTGTTTCCTGCATGCGCGCCGACACCCGTCACTTCGAAGAGGTACTGCGCGCAGCCTTTTCTCTCTATGACGATGCTTCCATCCGGGAAAGACGTTTCCAGATTGAAAGCCATGAGCGCCCCCTGCGCTTCCTGCTTGTAGTCCGATACGCCCGTCGATCTCTGATGCCCCACTTCTTCATCACCCGCCAGAATGATCTTGATCGGATAGCGGTCATAGCCGCTTTCGAGCAGAAATTTCACTGCATAGAGAAGAATGGTGACGCCGCCCTTCATATCCAAGACACCAGGACCCTTGACCTTGCCGTCTTTGATGGTAAAGGGACGAGCCGCCGCTGTCCCATCCGCAAAGACGGTATCCATATGGCCGGTCAGTATGACGAAGGGCTTACTCATATCGCCGTACTCTGCGACAAGCATATTTCCCGCCTTCTCGTAGGTATGAAAACGCACGGCAAAGCCAAGTGCTTCAAGGAAATGCTGAATATCCTTCCCTACTGCATCGACTCCTGCCTTATTGGCAGAGCCGCAGTCACGATCGACCAGCATGCGCCATGTCTCGAGCATGGCTTTTTTATTTTCATCCACCTTGGTGAATAATTCATTCATAGAATGCATCTTGCTTCCTCCGATATGATGATTTTTCTTACTAATAGCAAAAATTCTAAAGACTTCTCCCCTATAGAAGCCTTTAGAATTTTTGTTTTTATTCTTCTATCTCTTACCTCGTCACCTTCAAAAGGATGGCGATCATCAGCTTGGTCCGTGTGAAAAGACTCTCGACATCCGCCCATTCTTCGACGGTATGGTTACGTGCGCCTTCGACGCCGATGGAGCAGAGTGTCGCTACACCGGCCTGTACGGTATACGCCGCATCAGAGCCGCCGCCGCAGAGCTTGGGTCCCGGGACCGGAAGACCGCTTTCTTTCGCCGCCTCTTTAGCGACTTCCAGAAGCTGCATCGTGGCTTCTGTGCGTTCCATTTCATCGAAACCGAAGGTGTCGGTGATCTTCGTCGTCACATCCGGCACGAAGTTCTTTTCTGCGATGGCGTAAACCATTTTCTTCAGCTTCGGCAGGTCATCATGGCTCACATAGCGGAAGTCGCACTCCACTTTGCAATACGCCGGTGCCGCATTGGCGACCGTGCCGCCGGTGATGGTACCGACATTGACATTGTAGCCCTTGGACAGATCCGACAGGGCTTCGATCTCGATGATCTTGTGTGACATTTCCAGGATCGCACTTCTGCCATTCTGCGGGTCATTCCCTACGTGACAGCCACGGCCGAAGGTTTCTATGATGAATCGCCAGCAGCCTCTTCTCTGTACCGTGATGTCATGATCGACGAAGCCAGTCTCAAAGTTGAAGGTACACTTGGCCCCTTTGGCTTCCTTCTTGATCACTTCCGGATTGTTCGAGAAGCAGTGCGCCGGTTCTTCATCGGCTACCAGGATGACTTTGCACGGGAAATCGTAGCCTGCATCATACAGCGCCTCCAGAGAGGAGATCGCAATGGTATCCCCGCCCTTCATGTCAAGGACGCCTGGTCCATAGGCCTTGCCGTCTTTGATCGTGAATGGACGCTTCTCTACTTCCCCTTGGTAGAAAACGGTATCCATGTGTCCCATCAGAATGACATACGGCTTCGATAGGTCTCCCCTTTCACCAATGATGGTGTCCCCACATTTTTCAAACGAATAGCGCCGAATGGAAAACCCCATCTTTTCCAGACGCGATGCACAGAGATTTCCGATCTCCATGCCCCCTTCTTTGACACCGATGCCAGAGTCGATGGAGACCATCTCTCTCCACAGATCGACCATCTCATCCCGGTGGGCATCCACCCATGCAAATGCTTTTTCTTTTGTATCCATGTGTATGACTTCCTTTGTATGTATAAGTTTGAGATTCAGGAAAACGCTGATTCCTAGCCACTAGTCACTAATCCCTAGCCACTAGTCCCTAGTCACCAGTCACTTTATTTCCCCAATTCCCACTTTTCAAGGGTATGTCGTTCGACGACGTCCTGATTCAGTTCAAAACCAGTCCCCGGAAGATCCAGCAGCTGGATCTTTGCGTGAGAATCAATATAAGTGGATGGTGTCACGATGTCATCGGCATAGTAGCGATCGCTTCCCGGGATATCATTCGGATATTTGTAGTACGGAAGAGTCGCGACCGCCATGTTGTGACCTCTTGCGACACCATCATCCACCATACCGCCGCACCAGGAGAATACACCGCGTTCGCCGGCAAATTTCTGAATGCGGCGCGCTTCGGTCAAGCCACCGACGCGTGCGACTTTGATATTGATGATCTTGCAGCTGCCAAGTTCGATAGCGCGTCTGGCATCATCAACACTGTCGATACTTTCATCGAGGCAGACCGGTGTCTGGATCGCCTGCTGCAGATGGCGGTGATCGACGATGTCATCCGATGCAAGCGGCTGCTCGATCATGAGAAGCCCCAGCTCATCCATTTCCTTGAAGAGATCGATATCATCCAAGGTATAGGCAGAGTTCGCATCGACCATCAGCATGATGTCGCCATATTCCTTGCGGACAGCGCGGAGGTAATTGATATCATAGCCCGGTTTGATCTTGCACTTCACACGGCGATAGCCCTGTGCCATGTATTTCTCGATGGTGTGAAGCAGCTTGTCAGGCGTATCTTCGATGCCAAGCGATACACCAGCCTCGATCTCATCTCTAACACCACCCAGCGCTTTGTATTCCGGAATGCCGAGCTCTTTGGAGTAAAGCTCCCACAGCGCACAGTCGACGGACGCACGCGCCATGCGGTTTCTGCGGATCCAGCTGGTATGGTCGAAGAACCATTCCGGATCTTTGAAGTCTCCCGCTTCGAAGAGGGAAGGAATCAGGTATTCTTTGATGACAAAGAGCGCACCCATGGTGGTTTCTTCGTTGTACCAGGGACGCATGAAGGCGGAGCAGGCACCATAGCCCACGTTGCCATCATCGTCATGCAGTTCTACGATAGAGAAATCTTTCGTCGTGGACAGGCCAAAGCTGGTGCGGAAACCCACTTTGAAGTCCAGGCTCATACGTCTTACGACGGCTTTGGTAATTTTCATCATATTCTCCTTTTTATCTTCACTCGTAAAGAATTTCCAAGGTTAGCCCCTGAGACGTGCTGCCCCTTGATTGCGTGCGAAAGAGGTTCAGCGGGTTCAACAGGTTCAGAGGGTTCAACGGGGATGGTGCGGCGCATAAAAATCAGAAGCGCCGCAGAGTTTTGATAGCGCTACGCGCCGTCGTCATTTCGAGCGTAGCCGAGAAATCTCTATGGCAGTACGCTCATTACCTGATATGAGACAGCACCAAGACATCGTTTCCCCTCGGCGCATACACGCTGATTCCCGCAGTGCAGTAGAGATCCCTCGGCTACGCTCGGGATGACGAGACCGGAGAATCCCAGTCACTAGTCACCAGTCACTCCTAATCCCTAATCCCTAATCCCCAGCCACTATTTCTCCAGATCCAGCATATCTTCCTTACGGGTCGGGATGAGAAGCGCGCTGATGGCACAGAGTGCAGCGACACCCATCAGATAGTAGAATACAGCATTGAAGGAGCCATTGAAGGCATAGACCAGATAGCCCATGATGATCGGCGAGATGAAGCCGGCTACCTGACCACCCATGTTGATCAGTGTCGAAGCACTGCCGGCAATGGAGCCGGTGACGATCTTGAGGACGATAGCGACAGCCGTCCCCAGAATGCAGGCTTTGAAGAAGTACACACCGCACTGGAAGATAACGACCCATAGGATCGTTTCTGCATTGTACATGAAGTACAGGAAGATCGCCGTCATCGCAGCACAGATGACGATCATCCAGTTTTCCTTCTTATCAAAGTACTTGTTCATGACCCAGCCGCAGACGGCGGTGGACAGGAAGGAAGCAATGAAGGGGATCGGTGTGAGATAGCCGACTGCTTTCAGATTGATGCCGCGTTCTGCGATGAGGTAGGTCGGCATCCAAGCATCGAGACCTTTATTGATGCAGGAAATACAGAATGCACAAAGGATGAGTTTCCAGATCAGGGAGAACCTCAGGAGGTGCAGGAAGTATTTATTCTTCTTGCTCTTATCCTCTTTGGTTTCTTCCTGCGGCTTGGTCTGCTTGACAAAGAGCGCATAGAAGAATACATAGACAAGACCCACGATACCAAGGATCTGGAACATACCTCTCCATCCGAACCAGAGAATCAGCGGCACGATGACGACCGGTGCCATTGCAGAGCCGATATAGTTCGAAGAAAGGATCCCCGTGGTAAAGGCAGGACGCAGCTCACGCGGGAAGTATTCGGCGATCGCGCGGTAGCAGGATCCGGCATACGGTCCTTCGCAAAGACCGAAGACGAACCGGAGGAAAAGCAGGCCCGCCAGAGTCGATGCATGCCCTGTCGTGAAGGTGAAGATGGACCACAGCGTCAGCGCGACAAGGATGACCGTCTTCGATCCGAAATGGTCTGACAGCCAGCCCCCCGGGATCTGCATGATCGAGTAGCCGATGAAGAAGGCCGAAATGACGACACCCATTTCCGTCGGTGCCAGATTGAAATCCTTAGAAACAGCCGGCAGTGCAAGCCCGATCGCACTGCGATCGATATAGGATATACAGAATCCTATATACAGAAAGAAAAATACCACATACCTGTTTTCGCTTTGCAGCTTTTTCAAAAAGCCCATAGAAAACCTCCCCCTACCCTCTTGGGTAATAAAAAAGCTCCATGAAAAGACGGCATCATCCGTTCATTCATAGAGACTCCCTCGCCCCGCGGAACTCTCACAGATCCGCTATTTACTTTTACTTGGCTTACGCTTATCATAAGGAAATACAAGCGTCCTTAATAGACCCTTATCATGACCGTAATTCAGCAATTTTTAATAAATCACACACTTTACGTCCCATTACACAGAAAGGAGTCCCTCCATGCTGCGCATTGGCATCGTCATCCCCTCCGAAATCATGCCTGACATTCTTTCCTTCATTTCGAAGGAATTCTCTGACATTGCCCCTGTCCCCTTCCCCTATCATTCCATCGTCGATATCCCGGAGCTCATCGCAGGGAGGCAGAGTCAGGTAGATACTTTCCTCTTCCTTGGAAATACGGCCCGCCACTATGCGGAAAAATCCATTCCTCACAATACGGAATGGGTCACTATCCCCCGCTCCACCTCTGCGCTGCTTCGCCTTCTCTTCCGCGCAGAGGTCGCCGGCTATCCGATGAAAGTCGCGACCGACATGGATCATGTGGACTATTTCCAGCTCGCCTTTCATGAGATCGGCTATGCGGCAGAAGATACGCATGTCGAGGTCATCCCCTTTTTCCCCTACAATGAAGGGCTTCTCATCAAGGATGCCAATAAAATGGAAAAGCTCTACCGCGAGAAGAAGGTCGCCTTCTGCATCACCATCTTCTACAAGGTGCGCGATATACTGAAAGAGCGGGGAGTCCCTGTCTACATTCTTCAGCCCTCCTACGATGACATTCGGAATGGACTGCAGCGCAGCATCCTTACGCATGAGCTGAACAGCAGGGAAGACAGCCAGATGGCCGCTATGGCGATCCACATCGACCTACCGCAGGAGACCATCTCCGCGCAGAATGAATTCCAGCTCTCCATGGAACAGGCACGCATCACTCACGAGATCCAGTGCTTCGCCCACGCCCTTCACGCTGCCTGCATCGAGCGACCGCCCTGCGACTATGTGCTTTTCCTCTCCAGACGCCTGCTCGAAGCGGCAACCAATGAGTACCAGCACTTCCCGCTTCTAGAGACCATCTCCTCCTCCACCGCATTCACCATTTCGGTCGGCATCGGCTACAGTGCCATGGCAGATGATGCCCGCTACAAAGCGGAGATCGCCATGCGCCATGCGAGCCGTGCAGGCGGCAATCAGGCCTATCTCATCAGTCAGAATCTCACGACCCCCGTCCCCATGTCCAAAAACAGCCTTGATGCACAGATCGCAGGCGATCGCCCCATTGATGAACAGTTCCTGTACCTGTCCCGGAAATCCGGCGTGAGCCTGCGTATCATCACGCTCCTTTACCATGCCTGCCGGAACCTTGGGAAGCAGCGCTTCACCTCATCCGAGTTGGCCGACTTTCTGGGCGTCACCCCGCGCACGGTGAACCGCATCCTCGTAAAGCTCATTGACCACCACCTCGCCCAGGACGTCAGCCGCTCCTTCACGGGGAAAAGCGGGCGCCCCAGCCGCGTCATCGAGCTCCTTTTCGAGACGAAAAAGAGGAAGAAGTAACTAGTGGCTAGGGATTAGGGATTAGGGATTAGGGGCAGCTAGTGACTAGGGACTAGTGACTGGTGGCTAGGGATTAGGGGGCGCACCACTCATATAGCGCCCCCCATTATATGAAATAGTTTGTCCATCATACAGGAAGCTCCGCGGCGCTTCCTCATTTTATGCGCCGTACCTTTTTCATGCCGCCTGTGCCCTATCCGCCCCTTCGGGCAATGCTGCGATACAAGAATACCATCTTCTAAAAAAGTCGGCGAAGCCGCCACGAGAGCCCTAAACCTTGAACCTTGAACCCTGAACCAAATGAAAGTAAAGTAAAAGGGGCTGTGAAGAAATGAATCCTCATTTCTTCACAGCCCCTTTTTATGTATGGCTTATTTGAAGATCCAATGTCCTGCTTCCATCTTGTCGATCTGTTTTTCATCGACCTCGTAGCGGATGCCATTGTCTTCATCCGGTACGATGATGGTGCAGCGATCGGTGATGTCCACCATCGGGCTCGTGATGTCCTCATCGAAGTAACGATTGGCCGCTGCCACATCGTGAGCCAATTCGATGAATCCCGGAAGGCTGGCAAAGGAGACATTCTGCGCGCGGCCGATGCCGAGCTCCGTCATCCCGCCGCACCAGACTGGGATGCCATGTGCCACGCAGAGATCATGAATGCGTTTTCCTTCATAGACCCCGCCGCAGCGACTGGACTTGATATTGATGACCTTGCAGCTGCCGAGACGGATCGCTGCCTCAGCGGCTTCATAAGAAACGACACTTTCATCCAGACAGACCGGCGTCTCGATTTCCTTCTGCAGCACCGCGTGGTCGACAATGTCTTCTTCTCCCAGCGGCTGCTCAATATACTGCAGCTGATACTGATCCATTTCCTTGAAAAGATCGATATCCTTCAGCGTATAGGCTGAATTCGCATCGACCGTCAGCGGGATATCGCCGAATTCCTTGCGGATGGCTTTGATGACTTCGATGTCTTTTCCCGGATGGATCTTGATCTTCGTTCTATGATAGCCCTGTTCCAGATACTGGTAGATCTCTTTGAAAAGAACATTAATATCCTTCTCGATGCCGAGGGATACGCCGACCTTGATCTCCTTCTGCGTACCGCCAAGGAGCGTTTTCAGGGACTTGCCCGTCCGCTGCACCATGAGCTCCCACAGTGCATTTTCGATGGCTGCTTTCGCCAGACGATTCCCCTTGATATAGGAAAAGCTCTCCATAAAGGCTTCCGGGCTCTCGACCTCCTGATGCAGGATCTTCGGGATGATCATATTCTTCAGGATATGGAAAACCGTACCGTTATCTTCCGGATTGTAAAATGGGCCATAAAAAGCTTTGCATTCCCCCCAGCCCACCAGGCCTTCGGAGTAGATCTTCACCAGCAGGGCATCGCGGTTTTCAAACTTGGTAAAGCTCGTCTGAAACGGATGCTTGAATGGATTCAATACACGAATAATATCGATGCGGTCAATTCTCATGATTGTGCCTCCCCCTATAATCATTGTGGCTGAAATGATTGCATTATAGCAGAAAGAAACAAAAATAGGAAACAGAAATTATGATCTTTCTGTTTCCTATCTTGGTAAGAGGCATGCCCGCAGGCGCGTCTGTTATGATTTTTTATGATTTTTTCACTTCGAGGATCGGATCGAAATATCTGAGCTTCGTATAGTCTACGCAGCCGCCGTCAGTGATCGCCAGATCCGGGATCGCTGTGATTGGAAGGAAGGAGAGGTAGAAGATCGGATCAGGCAGGCTGCTGCCGATTTCCTTCGCGCCTTCCTCGAGCTCGATTTCTTTCTTCGCAAGCTCCTCCGGCGCAAGGTCGGATGCAATGCCTGCGATCGGGAGCGGAAGGAAGGAGATGATCTTGCCATCGATGACGACGACCTGACCACCGCCCTGACCGATCAGGGTATTCGCAGCAAGTGCCATGTCTTCGCGGCTCGCGCCGGCTACGACAAGGTTGTTGTCATCCGGAGATGCCGTGGTCGCGATGGCACCTTTGTTGAAGGACCATCCGGAGATGAAGCCTTTGGACATATGGCCGTGGATGCCATAGCGCTCGATGACAGAGACCATGGCGACGTCTTTCTCCGCACTCGGGCATACGATGCCGTCCTTCACTTCCAGTTCGACATCTCTTCTCTTTCTCATGAAGGGACCTACGCTGTGGATGGTCTCGACAAGAGCGGTGCCCTCTTCGATATTCACATGGGTGGCAAAATCATCCGCAGTGAGGAGCGCATGCTTCACGGTATCGGTGAGGGAGGACTGGCGCGCCGGGATCTGGTAATCGAAACGGTTCTCTCCATTTTCGGTGATGAGCTGGCCTTTGCTGATGACGGTCTCGACCTGGAAGGTACCTGGCTGGTTGACGAGGAGGATGTCAGCGTCTTTCCCCGGCGCGATCGAGCCGACGTGGTCATCGATCTGATAGGCTTCCGCCGCATTGATGGTGCCCATCTGGATGGCAGTCATCGGTGCGACGCCGGCCTTGATAGCCAGACGGACGATGTGGTCGATGTGACCGTGTGCAAGGATGCCGCGTGCGTGAACGTCATCGGAGCAGAAGCTGGTGTGACGCGCCATGCCCGGGCAGCATTCCGTGATGGCACGGACATTTTCATTCAGGAATTTTGTCACGGCAGATTCACGGATGATGGTATGGATGCCTTTTCTGGCTTTTTCCAGAAATTCTTCATGATCGTAGCTTTCATGATCGACACGGACACCGCTCATGAGATATTCATTGAGGTCTTTGCCGCGAGCGAGCGGGCTGCAGCCGAAGATCGGACGGTGACGCTTCTCTGCTTCGACGATGGCATCCAGCGTATCCTGATCCTTGGTCATGACGGCTTCACGAACGAGCTCCCAGATGCCGTAGCAGCGGGAGTCCTGATGATATCTCTCATGGTCTTTCGCTGTGACATTGTACGCGATGGTGGACTTCGGGATGGTGTAGGGCGTCTTGTACGGAAGTGCCCAGAAAACCTTCAATGGGGACGCATCGATTTCTTTAAAAATATCCTCGAGCCCATCGACACCGATGACGGAAATATATTCATCAAGTCCGCTGACGATGCTCGTGGTGCCATGCGGCACGACAGCTTCTGCGAAGCGGGTCATGCTCATCTTACTGCATTCGACATGGACGTGGCAGTCGATGAGCCCCGGAGCGAGGTACTTTTCCTTCGCATCGATGATCTTCGTATGTTCATCGATGTAGTCGGAAATGTCCTTCTCTACCGCGGTGATCTTGCCTTTGTAAATGGCAACGTCCGCCTGATAGTATTCACCGGTATTGACATTGATCAGGGTACCGCCCATGACCGCCATGTCCGCTTTGATGCGGCCAGCGCCGGCGTCAATGTAGGAAGCGAGCAATTCTCTAGTCAGCATATGATTCTCCTTTGTAAAAAAATAGACAGGTTCTATACGTACAGTGGGTTCAGCGGGTTCACGAAAGAAAGGATCCGATCGCTTTCCGCATTTCCTTAGATCCATAGGCCTAGAAGCCTAGCTTCATCAGAATTTCAACATCGTCAGTGTCGCGAGCAGCAGGAGGAAAAGGACGAACATGAGCCAGATGATCCAGTTCAGCTCTTTTCTGCGGCCGGCAGCGATCATGACGAGCGGATAGAAAATGAAGCCAAAGGCGATGCCATAGGAAATATTGAAAGTGAGCGGCATGCCGATGACGATCAGGAAGGACGGGAGCGCGATCTCGAACTCATCCCAGCGGATCTCCTTCAGTGCCGATGCCATGAGGACGCCGACGACAATGAGCGCCGGAGCGGTGACATTCGCTGTGACGACGGCAAGGAGCGGCGAGAAGATCATGCTGACGCCGAAAAGAATCGCGACAACGACAGCGGTAAGACCTGTGCGCGCCCCCATCGCGATGCCGGCAGAAGCCTCGACATACGCTGCCGTCGGGGTCGTCCCCATGACAGCGCCGGCAAGCATGGAGAGAGAGTCTGCCATGAGTGCGCGGCCGATGCGCGGCATCTTGCCATTGTGCATGAAGCCTGCCTGCTGTGCGAGGCCGATGAGTGTGCCTGCGGTATCAAAGAAAGCGACCAGGAAGAAGATGACAACGACCGCCCACATGGTAGGATCCGTCAGGATCGCTCCCATATGCGTCACGCCGACGCCGAAGGTCGGTGCCAGAGACGGTGCCATGGAAATGATGCTGTCCGGCGGTGCGATGACGCCTGTCACAAGACCGGCAAGCGCGGTGATGACGATGCCATAGAAGATGGAGCCGGGGATTTTTCTCGCCATCAGGAGCGCGGTCACAAGGGTACCGAAGATGGTGAGCCAGGTGGTCGGTACCTTGAAGGAGCCGATGGAAATGATGGACGCCGGATCTGCAATGACGATGCCGCCGCCCTGCAGGCCGACGAAGGAAATGAAGATACCGATGCCGGCTGCCATCGCATATTTCAGATCCTGCGGGATCGCATCAATGATGATCTCACGGATCCTGAAAATGGAAACGACAGTGAACAGGATGGAAGCGATGAAGACCCCTGCCATCGCCTGCTGCCATGGCATACCCATGGCAAGGACGACGGAGTAGGTGAAGAAAGCATTGTCACCAAGCCCCGGCGCGATGGAGATCGGATAGTTCGCAAGGAATCCCATGAGAAGGCAGCCCAAAATCGCCGAAAGCGCGGTAGCCGTGAAGACCGCCCCCGCGTCCATCCCGGCATCCCCTAGGATCTGGGGATTGACAAATAAAATATAAGCCATTGAGACAAAGGTCGTGAGTCCGGCCAGACATTCCCTCTTGACCGTTGTCTTATTTTCGGTCAGATGAAACAGCCGGTCCAGCAGACCGTGAGATGTAGTATCAGACATTTTGAATGCGTATCCCTCGTTTTAAAAAGCAAAACAGACAATTAGAAAAACACTGATTAAATCGCAGAGTCTGATCGTATATGTATGCTCATGCAATGCTCCGTCATCATACCATGAAGCAGCCCGCGATTCTCGCCCCTTCTTACGGAAGGCAATGCTATTAAGTTAAGGAAATCGTTAGCTACGTAACGTCTTGCTTCCCCCT
>ERZ1026884.21-NODE-21-length-101424-cov-14.901064_pt1 | contig 101424 bp, 74 predicted proteins | sample MGYA00380172_ERZ1026884 | MGnify/ENA primary metagenome ERZ1026884 (study PRJEB33269, sample SAMEA4719808) | human gut metagenome | biome: human-associated habitat; feature: organic feature; material: feces | place: Cameroon | collected 2013-10 ... | reverse complement strand
CTGTGCCTTCTGTCGTATGACGCGCAGCGTCTATACGCTCTGTGTATTCCAAAACATTAAGCCCGTAGGCTTCTGTGTGGTCTGTGCGTTCTGTGGGAACTACAAGCAAAGGAGATACAAGTACAAGAGCTTCTCCCCGGTAAACTGCAATTTACAATTCTATCACTCCAAATTCCGGATGAACCAAAAATAAGCGGAGGTTTTTGCCTCCGCTTATTTTATCTTGAATTTTTCATTATCTCTCCAGCCTCCGACTTCTCGCTGTCGAATGTCAATACGTTGTATATGACGATGGCATTCTTTTATCATGTCTTTGCCCTTAATATTTAATCTTAAAGTAATCGAGCAATATCTTGAAATTGTCTTGCGCTGTGAGACATGTATCAGTCAGATATTCAGGAATATGGTTCCATTCATGTAAGCCACGATAATAAAACATTTTCAATTCATCAGTTACAATGAAAGGCACAATAGCATGATTGAGACATTCCTTAAACATTATAAGTCGTCCAACACGTCCGTTACCATCTTGGAAAGGGTGGATAGTTTCAAAACGATGGTGGAAGTCAAGAATATCCTCAAAAGCTATCATTTTCTTGCTTTTATAATTCCTCAGCAATTCACGAATAGTCTTGCCTACCAATTTAGGCTCTATTGTCTCAATGCCACCCACCTCATTTGGAAATCGTTTGTATTCGCCAACAGCAAACCACGACTTCGAAGCGTCTGACGTACCAGCTTTCAACAACGCATGCAGTTGTTTTATCATAGCTTCCGTCAACGGTTCTTTTGCCTTGTCAATTATATAGTCGATACACCTAAAATGATTTGTAGTCTCAATAATATCATCAACTTTGACTGCTTCGTCAGAAATTCCTATAGTATTAGTTTCAAAAATATATCGAGTCTGTTCTTTTGTAAGTCGACTACCCTCAATATGATTAGAGTTGTAAGTCATATCTATTTGTATACGATGATAGATGCCACCCTTCACCCCTCCTTCTTTTTGTTCTCTTAATGACTGAAGGAGTGGCGAAACACTGGTCCGTGAATTCTTTCTTTGAGGCAATGGCGCATCATTAGGAACGCTCCATGTCTTACCTATCAGTTGCGCACCCGAAATTTTTCCCTGCACACAATAGTTGCGCACGGTTCTTTCTGACAATCCATGCAAGTCGGCATATTCCTTCGTAGAGATGTATTCCATATATTTTATCGGCATAAAAAGTGAGTAATAATATGCAAAAATAGCAGTTTTCTTGCCGATATCGGCAAGAAAACTGCTATTTTTACTAAAAAATCTCTGCGTTACTTATTGAGTCTTGAATTTCTTATAATCTCTCCAGCTTCCGACTTCTCACTATCGAATGTCAATACATTGTATATATCCGTAGCGTTATGCGGGTCGACAATATGTGGAGCCATCATACGGAGCACTTTTAGTTGCTTATCGCCAAAGGTGAATATCCTCATCATGCGGGCAGTCTGGGCACATGAATAGTAACAGCCGAGACTTGCCACTTGCAGCAAGTCGAACTTGTTGTCGTCGAAGCTTGCATTCTTCACCTTATTATATAATATTGAGAAAGAGGCATCGTCGAGACAATAGCCATAGCCTATTGGCACTTTAGGACCAACTAATACTCCTGCTCCTGCACCACAAGAAGGATGAGATGGAGGAGCAGGTTGTTGAATGTTGTCATCCACATAGCTCATATTATATGCAACAACCTTTCCGTTCAGGTCAAAGCCTACAACTATACGCTTGCTCTCGCCTGTTAAGACATTCATCTTGTAGAACTCCCATCTGTCGCCGTAAGCGTCGAAGCTTGTAAGCTTAGGCTGCCCCATTATTTCAATCACTTCTTGCTTGGTCATACCACGCTCTACTATCTTCTTAGTCTTTGCCGAAGCCGAGAGACATACGGCAAACATCATAAAGCTTGTGACAATAAGTGCCATCCATTCATTTCTCTTCATAAGCAATATTCGTTTTATTGAAAGTTATTATTTGCTTTATTTTTTTTATGCTTGCAAAAGTAGCTTATTCATTTCGGACGGAATGGAGAAAATTCCCTATTAGTTGAGGGGAAAATCCCTAAAAACTATAATAGCTGTCACAAAAATAGATTTCACACGTTATATATATGAAGACACTTTTTAAAGTGGACTCAATTTATAAATGACTTAAGTTTCGCAAGCGAAAGTAGTTATAGGAAGATAACTTGCTTCGCTCGTGAAGTTAATGGACAAATGTCCTATTATTTAAGCAATAAAGCTATTCATTAAAAATATTAAACAATGAACAACTCGTTAAAAAATAAGATTGTCTACGAAACCATAGATTTCGTAATCTTTTTAGTTGTCTTCTGCATAACAGAGGCTATCATCGACCTCGTTATGGGTTGGGACTTATGGAACCTTTCAAGCAGAACCACAAGTCAAGTAATGACTGTCATCTGCATTGCATGTGGCGTAAATGGCTTGGTGTTTACTTTTATCGGACGCTATCGCAGCAAGCGAAACCAAAAGAAGATTGACGAACAATACGGCAAGCTTTTTGACGAAGCTGGAATATAAATCCTGTGGATTTTAAATAACGACATGAATGAACAATGAAAAAGGACAACGTTCTAACAATATTCACCCGCTTACGCCAACGTTTGCATACCACAGCACGCAACATAGCCGGACAGAACAATGCTGACGACGTGTTGCAGGATGCGTTTTGCAAGCTTTGGACGCTTAAGAAATATCCAAACGACCAACAGCAAACCGAAAACATCACTAATTCCATAGTGAGAAATCTTAGTATCGACTATAGAAGGGCTGCAAACAGAAGCGTACAGTCGGACATTGACATCAACGACACAGACAATTCAAAAGAGCAGGACATTCGTGAGCTTTTTGATTCGGTGAAGAAAATCATAGATATTAAACTGAATGACACTCAACGCAATGTGTTGTGGATGCGCGACTACGAAGGCTATTCGTTTGAGGAGATAGCCAAAAAGACGGGCAGGACAGAGGCAAATGTGAGACAGATATTGTCAAGAGCACGCAAAGTTATTCGTGAAACATATAAAACAATTAACTAATGGCAAATAAAGATATACATAGCTTGATTGAGGGGTACTTTGACGCTACTCTCAGCATAAAGGAGGAGGCCCTACTAAAACAATTGCTTGCCGAAACCCAAGAGGACACGGAGGATATACGCGAAGCAAAAGCCACAATGGGACTGTTTGCCACAAAACGAAAGATTAGCAACAAGGTCCTTGCTGCCAAAACACCAAAGAAGAAATGGAATAAGCTGAAATATGCTGCCGCGATTGTTTTGGGAGTTTTACTTGACTTGTTTCTCGACATTGACGATTCTTCCAAGAAAATATAGGAACCTTTCTTTTAAAAACAAAGGAGGTTGCGCGGTTTCCGCTCAACACGAGAGTAAAAACATAAAATAATAATGGAAAAGGAACTGTATAAACATGAAATCCACATGGCTGTAGCCTTACTGCTCTGCCTATGGTTCAAACTTGACGCTGTAATAGAATATGGAATTGTGAACTCCTCATCTTTCCTTATTGCCAGTTGTATATTGCTGCTTGCAATCATATTAGGCAGAACATTATGGCTACTGCTTACCAACCACAAAAGGCTATGGGCAATAATGAAGGCCGTCTTCATGTCAAAAACATTCGATGCCATATCATCAGTAGCTTTCCTTATGCCACTGATATGCATAGATAAATACAACGTCTACTTTGCATGTGCGTCGTGGGTGTTGGGAGATATTGTGCTGGTAGGGGCACTAGCCGTCATTCGGAGCACCTTTAGTTAAATCCCTAAAAGGAAAAATATGGTGGATTGTAAATAATTTTCTATAACTTTGTGGGCATCTAAATAAAACGAAGGAAGAATAAAATATGACAAAGGAATATAACACCACACTACCCTCTGCGTCTTCCATAGGTCTTGTTCTTGAAGGTGGAGGTTTGAGGGCCATGTTCACAAGTGGAGTGCTTGATGTCTTTATGCAGAACGGCATCAAGTTTGATGCTGCTGTAGGCGTTTCGGCTGGAGTATTGTTCGGCTGCAACTACAAGTCGAACCAGCCAGGCAGAGCGTTAAGATATAATATCAGATACAAGGACAATCCGGAGTATATGAGCTGGAGGTCGTTGTTCCGTACTGGCAATTATGTCAATGAGCATTTCTCCTATCATCTGCTGCCATACAAGTACGACCCAGTGGATTTCCTTGCTTACCGAGAGAATCCAATGAGGTTCTATGCCGTATGTACGGATATAGACGAGGGTCGGCCCGTATATCATGAGATAGATGATGCTGAAGGAATAGGATTGAGATGGATGCAGGCTTCTGCCTCAATGCCGGTGTTTGCACGTCCGGTGGAGATTGACGGGCGGCATTATCTTGACGGAGGAATAACCGACAGCATACCCTTGAAGTTCATTCAATCTAAAGGTTATAGAAGGAATGTGGTTATTCTGACACAGCCAGCCGACTACTACAAAAAGAAGGCGCATGTAGGACTGGCAATGAAGATGTTCTTGAAGGATTATCCCAAAGTGGCGGAACTGATGTCAATACGACATATCATGTACAACGACCAATTGGATTATATCCACTCTGAATTTAAGAAGGGCAACACATTCCTCATCTGTCCCGACGAAAAACTTGATATTGGCAGACTTAGTCTTAAAGAGGACAAGATGAGGAGGGTGTATGAAGCGGGAGTGAAAAAAGCCATGTCACTCCTTCCACAGATAAAGGATTTTTTGGATATATAGATCTGCAATAGTATGCCCTATCAGAAAAATTTATACCTTTGTAGCGTTTTGTAATATATTAACGACTAAATACCCAAAATCATGAAACACATTTGTTTCACAACCTTTTCATTATGCCTGCTTGCCATCATTATGCTGACATCATGCAGCGACGACCAAGCATTTACAGCACCTAAAGTATCACCCGATATAAATGTGCCAATTACTGGTTATTGGCAGATTGCAGGTGAAGACATTAATGGCGACGGTGCCATTCAAGGCATCGTAGTACATAATGACAATACTGTGACAGAATGGATGTATACCGACGTCCCAGACAATCCTTATAAATTGGGATACAAGACGGGCAAGTGGAGTGTGAACGGCAACCACTATGAGATGCAACTACTCAAAGACTACGGCAAATACTACAACGTGACCGTGGCAGGAAACGACAACCAAAAGATGTATCTCGCATATAACGGCAAGACATCTGTGGTGCCTTTCTACAGAGTCACGTCGCTGCCTGGCGATGGCGATAAGATGATAAACGAACTTGAGGGCATGAAGATGTCGGGATTCAACATGACCGACTTCACGGGCTATTGGGAACAGGACAACGAGACTGGCTATGGATTCTACGTCGATAAGGAAGGCAACATCTCCGACATATCACAGATATTGTCTGATACAAAGCATCATTACGTGCAATATCATTCGGCTGAGATTGAACTGGACGACAACAACTGCACAATTCTCTCATCAGGAATCAATTGGAATGTGTATGCCGTGAACAACAACTCATTGCTTGTCTTTGACAACGGCGACAACAATAATAGTGTGGAACACTTTGTGAAGAAAGACGTGCCCGAAGAGATGCTGAGGGCAGACGAGATAATGAAGACACCTGTGGCCGAATACATCTTGGGCAAGTGGGTAACCACACACTATGCTTACATTGTGGATGGCAACAGCATCACGGATATTGACATCCAAAATGACGACAGCTGGAACTCGCAGTTTTATCACACTCTTGCTTTCATGGAAAACCATAAAACGTATGAATGGGACAGATTTGGAACTGTTGTTTTTGACCAATGGTTCACAATGGATGGTGAAAACATAACTAAAACAGGAGACTTCAATGCACTCATTATACCTGGATACGGTTATACAGAAACCTGGACTATCAGCGACAAGACTGAAGACAGCATGAAGCTCACCCGCAAGCAGGGTAATACAACAGAAATATATACTTACAAAAGAAAATGAACACTATGAAAAATATCATATCAGCCGTTGTCATGTTGTTGCTGCCTATGTGGGCATTGGCTCAGAACGAAGGTCGCCGCGTGTCAATCACTCCACATGCAGGCGTAACAATATCCAAAATGGACGGCTCTGCACTTACAGCATCAAAGGAATGGAAAGCAGGATACACGTTTGGAGCAAGCGTGGAGATACCACTGTCGCAGTATTACTCGCTGACGACGGGAGCCGACTTCAGTCTTATAGGCACCAGATTCAAGGAGCAGAAAGAGAAATACGCATCTGCAAATGAAAAACTTGATGTGACTTACGTATCCATACCTCTGCAGATAAAGGCTTACTTCCCGAGCGTGAAAGGACTGGCAGCCCATATCGGTGTGCAGGCAGGCTTGCTCGTCTCGGCAAAGGACAAGATAACAATACAAAGCATACGCACCATGAATCTCGGCGACGGCACATCATCGATGTATCTATGGGAGACGTACAAGGAGAAGAAGTCGGAGAGTGTGAGCAGCATCTTCCGCAACATCGTGGCAGGCATTCCCTTTGGCCTGAGCTATGAATGGCGGCACATCACCCTCGACGCCTCATATTGCTTCGAATTCAGAAAGGCCATAAACCTGAAGTCAAACGACCCTTGGGGCTACTTCTCCGAATCACCTTCGGCACGCAACCATGCTGTGTATATTACGGCGGGATATAAGTTTACACTGTAGGAGGAAGACGGACTTCACTCATTCATCTCACGGTCGAGTCGGTCGCGCCACAGATACTTGCGAGTCTCATGTACGATGACACCATTAAGGAATATCAGCGAGAGGAGATTAGGGATTGCCATGAGGGCATTCATGCAGTCGGCCATGTTCCATACTATACTTAGATTAGCAACACTGCCGGCAAATACTGCCAAGATATAGAGCAAGCGGTAGGCATAGGTCCATCGCTTGCCCTTTATATATTCCATCGCACGCTCACCATAATATCCCCATCCGAGAATAGTGCTAAAGGCGAAAGTGAGCAAGCCAAAACTTAATATGAACGGACCAATAACGGGAATTTTGGAGAATGCCATCTTCGTCAGTTCTGCACCATTGCTGTAGTCGATGTCAGGATAGGCTATGATGCTGCTTACGATTACAAGTCCGGTAAGCGCGCATATCACCACTGTATCCCAAAATGTGCCAGTTGAAGAAACCAAAGCTTGGCGTACAGGATTCTTTGTACGTGCAGCTGCGGCAACGATAGGTGCCGAACCAAGTCCAGATTCATTACTGAAAAGACCACGTGCTATGCCATAGCGTGCAGCCATGATGACAGATGCTCCTGCAAAACCTCCGCCTGCTGCATTTGGTGAAAATGCCGAACATACTATCAGATTAAGTGCCGGAGCTACATAGCTGGCATTGATACATAATATATATATACATCCTACCACGTAAAGCAATGCCATAAAGGGGACGAGCATACTGCATACTTTAGAGATGCTTCGCACGCCGCCTATGATTACCGCCGCTGCAAGAAGCATCAGTACGCCACCAGACACCTCGGTGCTTATACCATACGAAGCGTGCATTATTGTGGATATGGCATTGGCCTGTACCGTACAACCTATGCCAAATGCGGCAATAGCTGTAAATGCGGCAAATAGAATTCCCATCTTGCGCCAACCTAATCCACGCTCCAAAGTGTACATAGGGCCACCTTGCATCGTTCCTCTTTTTGATTTAACCCTATATTTTATAGCAAGCAATGCCTCGGAATATTTAGTTGAAATGCCGAACACGCCAGTAAGCCAACACCAAAACACAGCTCCTGGACCGCCTAACGCCACAGCTGTAGCTACACCTATAATGTTTCCTGTACCAATAGTGGCTGCAAGAGCAGTGGCAAGAGCGCCAAACTGAGACACGTCACCCTTCTGTGACTTGTCGCGCTGTACGGAAAGACGTATAGCTGTAATAATCTTACGTTGCGGGAAATGCAGGCGTATGGTAAGAAAAATGTGGGTGCCAAGTAACAATATTATCATTGGCCAGCCCCATAGACACGAGCTGAGCGTGGCGAAGAAATCGTTGACGTTATCCATATTGATGTGTTTGTGTTACTGTTCTGCGATTTTCAAAATAATACAATATGTTGTAAAACCACTACAAAATGTTTAATAAAACACTGCAAAGGTAATAAATTTAAACCAATAAGATAAATAATAGGGCAAGAATATGTTTTAATATTGTTGATATAAACATATAAAGATGGCATATACGGCATTTGAAACAAATAAAATGTTAAAAACAGTACCTTTTTTAAAATACAGCACATAAATTTCTTGTATATGGATTGTTCTTTGTATCTTTGAAAGATATAGAAGACCTTATAATATAAAACATCAATTTATGAAAACTCGAGGACGCAATATTTGTGATACGCTCAAGGCAATACGCAAACAAATAGCAGATGCCAATGGGATAGACTATTCACCTGAAGAATGTAATTATAAGGGCGAATGTATGGGAACTTGCCCTAAATGTGAGCAAGATGTAAGAGACTTGGAATATGAGCTGCACCTCAGACAAATGGCTGGAAAAGCCATTAAGGTAGCAGGCATAGCAGCAGGACTTGTCGCTATGACAGCTTGTTCGGATGGAAAGGTACAAAGTATATCTCCGGATGCTACTAAAAGTGAACTTAATATAGTGAAGAAAGAAGAGCCTAAATCTGGAGACGGACAATTGGAAGGAGATATATCGCTTAGTGATGAGGCTAAACATGCAGAAGAAGAAAATAGAATACTAGGAAAGATTCCAAGCAATCCTCGAATGGAAATAACAAAAGAGCAAACTTCAAATGATAGGAAAGGTACCACATCCAAGAAATCAAAAAAAGGCAAGACCGCTTTAATGCAATCAGCTGTTGATACAGACTCCATAGAAAACAGCAATATATTTGGTGTTGTAGAGGAGATGCCTTCATTCCCAGGTGGTATGGCTGCATTGATGAAATACATCAAGGATAATCTACGCTATCCAGAAATTTGTAGGGAAGGTGCTGCTATGGGCAGAGTTCATGTTGTCTTTATTGTAAACGAGGACGGAAGTTTGAGTGATATAAAGGTAATTAGAAGCATTAGCCCTGAACTTGACAAGGAAGCCATTAGGGTTGTGAAAAGTATGCCAAAATGGAATCCTGCAAAACAAAATGGCAAAGCTGTGAAAATGAAATATGTTGTTTCTGTAAATTTCAGACCTGAATAAGATGAATACAGCTCCACTTATCTGTATCGACCGTCATCGCCTTACAATTGACGGTGAGGGGGTTACTACGCTCGTAGCATTTCATGGTTGTCCTCTTCATTGCAAATACTGTCTCAATTCACAATGTCTTGAAGCTGACGGCATATGGCAAGAGATTGATACAGAACTGTTGATGATAAATGTGGAGATGGACAATCTCTACTTCCTTGCTACGGGAGGAGGCATATGCTTTGGTGGAGGCGAACCACTCTTGCATAGTTTGTTCATAAAGGAGTTTTGCAAACAATGTCCTGATGGATGGCAGTTTACGATGGAGACAAGTCTGAACGTACCTCGCTACTACTTAGAAGAGGTAGTCCCTTTCATCGACTCCTTTATCATCGACATCAAAGACATGAATCCTAACATCTACAAAGCCTATACAGGCAAGAGCAACCAGCATGTAATTGATAATCTTGTCTGGCTATGCACACATGCCAAGCACAAAGAAAGAATCATTATCCGTCTACCACTCATACCTGAGTTCAATACTATAGAGGACAGGAAACGCAGTAGGCAAGTATTAAGAGAAATGGGATTTGAGCGATTTGACGAATTTGAGTATGTTGTTAGATAATGATTTTATACCAAATATTTATTAATGTCTGTGCGGACTGCCCACTGTTCAGCGATTCTTCATAATCACATCCTCTACAATATGCTTCATAAGGTCGCCCAATGGCAGTTCGATAGTTACTTTATTTGATATCTTGAACGCAGGAGAAATGATAGGCACAGTCTCCATTTTGTGTTCGAACGTATTGTAGCGGCGTTCAACGCCGAGGTTCATATAGAAACTGTTGTTGCCAACGGTCATATATCCACCATAGCTTGTTGTCGGCACGAATGGGAATGCCGCCATACTGATGAATGGATTGGTATTATAATAGGTGCCGAAGATGGTGGCTGAAAGATTTGGGTTGAAGCTATAGACTATCTGTCCTGATATGCCGTATTGCGAGATGATGCCCCTATGGTAGTGATAGCGGTTGGCAATAAGCGCCCCCTGCATATTAATTGCTCCAAAGCTATATTGCATGTTGCCACTTACCGATTGCACATCCATCAGTCCTATGTAACTGCGGTATGTTCCAACTTCATAACATATCACACTTATTGTTATCGGAAATACCACTTGTCTTTGTTAATGACAAAAATACGATTTTTAAAGAGAACTGTTAGATACATTACACTTAAAAACAGTTAATAACCATTCATAATTCTATACCTTTTACGTTAGTCTAATAAACCATCCCAAAAGGAAGATATTAGATTGAAACAAAATTTAGAATGCTTATGAAATATCTCTTAACCCAAATTGCGCTCTTGCTATTCGTTTGCATAGCATCACTATCTGTATGCTTGCCTCTTGATGCACAAGTAAAAACAAAAGATTCTTTATCTATACAATTAAAGGAGGTAGTGGTTGAGGCTGACCAACAAAACATATCAGCCTCTGTCTCAACATATTTTCCTACTTTAAAACAGAAAAATGCCTCACAAAGCGGAATAGATTTGCTTAACCGCATGGCTATTCCTCAGTTGGCACTTGGAGCAGGTACAAAGATTAACACCGTAAGCAACAAGTCAGTGGGAGTATTCATTGACTGGCTTCCTGCTTCTACAGACGATTTAAAGAATATGAGGACTACTGATGTCAAAAAGGTTGAATATTACGACTATCCATCCGACCCAAGATTTCTCGGTAATGCACATGTCGTGAACTTTGTCATGAAAAGGTATGAATATGGAGGATATTTAAAGGCTTTAGGCTCGGAACGCTTTATTGCCAATGACGGTCAGATTAACCTTTTGGGTAAATTCCAGTCAAAGAGATTCACCTTTGATTTGGGATTGGGAGCTTCGTATAGTAAATCGTCACATGATTTCGCAGAAAGCCTTGAGACCTACCGACTTCCTCAGAATGACGGCTCGGAAAAGACTTTCAGACGGACAGAATCGGTCATAGCTGCCGACAGACACAACAGATTATTGTGGCCTACCCTGAAAGTTGTCTACAATACCGATAAAATCACCATCAGCAACATTGTCGGAGCTGCTTTCGACCATACGCCTATCAATAACACTACGGGAACAGTCGGCATTAATCCCGACAATATAGACTTGATTAGTTTCGACAAGAACGAAGCCATGCGTCAGAATTCTCTGTCATATTCGGGCAACTGGAATTTCATCCTGGGAAAGAGAAATACAATCAACTTCTACCCTGTCTACTCATATACCCATTCTCGGCAATCAAGCCTTTATAGGGAGGGAACTGCTGAATTTCCAAATTATGCCGAGGACGATTCTCATTCTGTCCGCGCCAGACTGCAGTTCAACCACTCATTTGGCAACTATGGAAATCTGAAGATCTTCTGTCAGGGTCTGTTTTACAGAGCTTCGACAAGATATTCAGGAACTACAGACATGTACGACCGACTAACAACATACCGTATAGGTCCGGGATTGGGTTATTCATTTTCAAAGAACAAATATTATATATATTTAGGTGTGGGATACAATTACGACCACTCGAAGTATGAACAAACCATAGAACATTCCACCCAACCTTGGGCAGACGCATCTGTACAGTACTCATTCAATGGCAAGAATCATATATCAGCCGAATTTCATTACATGACCTCTGTGCCACTCTCGTCTTACCGCAGCGAGGCTGTCGTACAGTCAAACCCGTTGATGAGCTATACTGGCAATCCTGCCCTTAAGCCATACAAGAGTTTCGACTATGGTATAACTTACACCTGCATACCGAACAACCGTATCAGCTTTTCAGTCTATGCCACTGCATGGTCTGTACGCGACCGATACGCCTTTGTATATACACCATCCTCAACCGGAATATTACGAACGATAGAACAGCCTATGGGCGGTTTCACATCATTGACAACGGGAGCCTACGGACTAGTGAGGCTGCTTCAAAACAGATTACAGATTGCAGGACAAATAGCAATGCCTTTCTGTCATAACGGCGAACCTTTCAACTCGGATCATGTAGATGTGAACTACTCACTGCAAGCTTATTGGTATTTCGGTGGATGGAATATAGGTGCTCAATATTTTTCATCCAAGAGTGCACCGGGAAGTGAAATAAATGGATTATGGACTAAACGCAGAGAGACCTACTCCTTGAGTATAGGATGGGGAAACTCATCATGGAATGTATCAGCTCTGATTGCAAATCCATTCACATGGAGTTGGAAGAACTCAAACAATGAGATGTACAGCAGGTATTTCGACCGCAAGCAGTCTGGTTATGGAGTGGATAGTCATTGCTATGTAAAATTGAGCACTACTTATGTGTTCGGCTTCGGCAAACATGTAAAACAAAATAATGAAGCTTCACAGCAAAGGGGTGCTGGTTCGGCGATATTGGAATAATGACAATTAGTATAAAAGGTAAATGAAATACCCAGAAACTAAAAACAGCGGCCTACGCCGAAGCGTAAGTCGCTGTAATAGAAGCGTGGACCAGCCTGGGCTTGAACCAGGGACCTCCAGATTATGAGTCTGTTGCTCTAACCAACTGAGCTACAAGTCCGACTTATGCCCTTATGGGATAAGTTTGCGGGTGCAAAGATAGTGTTTTTTGAGGAAAACGCCAAATTTTTAGAATAAAAATGTGAGGAAACGTTTATTTTCTGTACTTTTGCAAGTATATTGCCAAGAAATAAACATGATGAAACGGCGAAACAAACAATCAGAAATAATGGTATAAATGGTAATAGATAAACAACTGCAAGATATTGAGACAACGTCTATATAACATATTGGTTTGGACTTGCGTTATGGTTGTGGCTTTATGTGCCGCAACTCCTGCTTTAGGGGCAAGCCGACGATACACGCTTCAGACTATGAAGCGTGTGTTTGGTTATGCGGCTTCGGTTGACACTACTGGTATGGGCAAAGGCGGGAGCTATGCTTACGTTAAATACGACATACGAACCAATAAGCGCAATGCCATATTGCTTGCTATTCCTACGATGTTTGCTGTGGCTCACGGAGGCGACCGCGAGCATGTAGGCGAGACTTATAGCCGTGTGAACAACGCGCATCCTGACAAATTTGATGCAACCCGATTGCTTGAACGTTCGACTGTGCCACATGAGATGCGCACTATGCCTACGGTACTTAAGTATCTTACGCCCTTTATCTACGACGAGATGTTGATAGACGGTCGTATTGTGTCGCCATTCCATTATCGCAACCGTCGTTTCTATCGTTATCGTATAACAATGTTCTCGCCAGGTGTGGCTCTTGTAAGCTTCAGACCAAGACTTAACAATACAAAGCTTGTGCAAGGTTGGGCACGTGTGGAGACTAAGACAGGACGTGTGATAGAGACGGCTTTTGATGGAGAATATGATATGGTGAGGTTTCATCTTGCAGTTACTATGGGCGATGAGGGCAAGGCATCGTTGTTTCCACGCGACTGTACTCTTAACTCACGTTTCTTATTTATGGGCAATGACATTACTGCCGAATATACAGGTGTGTATGGATTGCCTAAGATAATATCAGACACTATAACAAACAGGCGAGATACGGCACTTATAAACCGTATACGTCCGATACCGCTAAATAGCCACGAGCAGTATCTCTTTGATAGGTATTATGCCCGCCGCAACCGTGCTTCTGCCGACACAACATCCCAAAAGGACAGCAAGGGCATACTTGGCAGACGCATGTGGTATGCTTTGGCACGCAATATGGTTCAGCGTACCAACCAGCGCTTTGGCTCAAAAGACCAGGGACACTTCCGTGTTAGTCCGCTGCTTAATCCGCTTTACTTCAGTTATAGTTCGCAGCGTGGACTGACTTATCGTCTTGACATTCGTGGCAATTATTACTTCAGCAACAACCAGATGTTGGAGACTCGCTTTAAGTTGGGTTATGCCTTCAAGCAGAAACAGTTCTACTTCGACTTTCCATTCACATTCTATATTGACCGCAAGCATGATGCCTATATACGCACAGAATGGGCGAGTGGCAGGCATATAACCAATTCGGAGGTAGTGGATGCGATAAAGAACGAGCGTGGCGACAGTATCGACTGGGACAAGCTGAACCTTAAATACTTTCGCGACCATATGTTCCGTCTGTCAGCACATTATGATCCATCGCCTAAATGGGGTTTGGAGACGGGTTTGCTTGTACACAAGCGCACAGCAATAGACCGTAGTGCGTTTGATGTGGCAGGTCGTCCGGCTGCTTATACATCAGTAGCGCCTATCTTTGAGCTTACTTATCGCCCTATAGGATATAACGGACCAATCTTTACAGCCGATTACGAGCGTAGCATAAAAGGCTTTTGGGGCTCAAACCTTGCATACGAGCGAGTGGAGATAGACGGGCAATACAAGTATAAATTGTCTGCACTTAGCTATTTGCAGATGCGTGCCGGAACGGGTTTCTACACGCATAAGGGCAAGGACAGCTACTTTCTTGACTATAGAAACTTTAGAGAGGAGAACATACCAGGTGGATGGAATGACGACTGGGCTTGCTCCTTTGAGCTTCTGAATAGTGGATGGTACAATGCCTCAGAGTATTATGTGCGAGCCAATGTGGCATATGAATCGCCTTTGCTATTGCTGTCGTGGGTGCCTATAGTTGGACGTCTTGTGGAGAAGGAACGCCTATACGTCAATGCTCTTAGTGTTAGACATCTGCATCCATACGTAGAGTATGGTTACGGATTCTCGTGCCGTGCCTTCTCGTTGGCAGCCTTCTTAGGACAACGCAATTGGCGTGTTGATGGATTTACCGTACGTATAGGTTTTGAGCTATTCCGTCATTGGTAAGGCAAATAATAAGCAAAACATATTGTATATCCAACAATTTGTATTAACTTTACAGCCGTATAAATACAATATGGCACAACAATACTAACATCTAAACCCAAAACTTATGAAAATCAAGCATCTTAAAGTGTCGGCTCTCTTTATGACAGCAGCCTTGTTGACATCGTCTTGCGTCGGCTCTTTCTCATTGTTCAACCGCGTGGCAAAGTGGAACATGCGCGCAACCAACTGTAAATTCCTCAACGAAATCATCTTCTTGCTTATATCTCCAGCATATGCAGTGTGTACAGTTGTCGATGCTCTTGTACTCAATACCATCGAATTCTGGACAGGCAATAACCCATTGGCGCAGAAGGTAGGCACAACACAGGACATTATGGGTCAGGACGGACGCTATTATGCCGTTACTACATTGAAGGACGGATATGAGATAAAGAATCCTGAGGGTGAGATAATACGCTTTGTATACGACAAGAAGAACAATTCGTGGTCGCAGATTCAGGATGGCAAGAAGACTGAGGTTTTCCGTTTTAATGACGATGGAACCATTCAGGCTCATCTAAACGATGGCAGCACTATACGTGTTACACCAGACGCAGCTGGCTTGTTTGAGACTCGTATGGCTGTAAGCGGAGCTTGCTTCTATGCTACACGCTAATAAACAAACGTTTATACAACATAAGGCACAAAAATAAGGGGGTACGGTCTAAAAACCGTGCCCCCTTATTTTTTAATCCTTACATGGATGAACAATATAGCTTTGTTCTACCAACTCCATTGCACGCTAAGCTTCCAGTTGCGTCCCGGCATAGGGTAGCGTTTTACCACTTCGTGTCTTGAATTGGTGATGTTGTTGCATTCGATAGTAGTCTGTAGCGACTGATGGCCTATACAGAACCTTTTATTCAGCTTAAGGTCAACGGTTTGCCATGCACCGAGCATATCCTCTTTATTATTAGAAATAAGGGCAAAACGGTTGCCTGTGTACAGCCACGATGTACATAGCGAGTAGCCATCGTATCCAAGGTCAACTATCAAGGATGCTGAATGTAGGGGCGAGTAGGGTATAGTGTTCTTATATTCAGGATCCAAGGGCGACGAATAGTCGCGGTCTTGCTGACAAGTGTAGTTGGCATTGGCTGATAGATTGAATTTGCCCCACGTGCGGTCGTAGCCAGCTGTAGTGCTTAGGCCAATAGACTTAACCAATCCGAAGTTGACCATCGACCATCTAAACTGGCATTTCATAGGTATAGCCACAATCTTGTCTTCTATCCTATTGTAGTAGAGGTCGAGAGCCAGATGCAGATGACGGTCTTTATAGTCGGCTCCCATGTCCCATTGTGATGTATACTCGGGTTTAAGTTGCGCGTTGCCCACAAGCGTATAATACAGGTCGTTGATTGTAGGAGCACGGAATATGCGCTTATGGAAGGCACGTACCGTCCACGGTCCGCCATGCCATGAAGCAAGATACATAGGTGTAAGTTGGCTTAAAGGTGCGGCAGCCGAGCGTGTATGGTCGGCTATATGGGTGTATAGCAGGGCTACATTGGCCTCGAATCCACGATACGAGGCAATGGCAGACAGCAGGGATTTGGAGTCGATACGATAGACATAAGCAAACTTGTAGACATCGGCCCTTAGGTCGGTCCAGCGCAGGTCGGTGCTTGCCGTTAATGACAGATAGCGTGTGTTCCATGCTCCGGCTACCGATCCGTATATATCTTGCTGTGCATAGTGATTGTTGCAGTACATTGTCGAGGCATTGGTTTGCGGGTCTTGTAGGTAGTGCAGATAGTCGTAAGCATACTTAAGGTTGGCCTTAAGACCAAAGTGCTGCCATGAGTGCTTATACGATGATTGTACAAAGAAGTTCTGGTCCCATTGACGGTCGGTAGAATCCCATTGGTCGGAAAGTCTACGGATGACGGGTCCTGGCAGTCCGCGCTCCGAGTTGTAATAGTAGATGTGTGTAGACAAACCTTTATAGAATGCGGCAGCCTCAATACGGTAGAATGTAATATCAGAGTTGTGCCGGGTGCCGGTAGTATCCTCTTGTTCCGAATGGAAGCTGAAACTGTAGTTGCCTTTGGTATGTTGGCATTCGGCGTCAATAAAGAGCAGATTCTTCAAGGCAAAGTATCCCTTTAGCTTGTTGAGGCCGAAGGAACCATTGCCGTATTCAAGCATGTACGTTGTCTCTGTAGGGCGTTTAGTCTGCATGTACACGGTAGCAGCCGAGGCATACTCGGAAGCCGACTGCAAGCGTTCGTTGCGGTTGGCATTGTATAGAGACACCGACTCCATATTAGACAGCGAGTAGCGTCCTAAGTCAATCTGCCCGTTTTGTGCATTGTTTATGCGTATACCGTCAAGATATACGCCCACGTGTTGTGAGCCTAATGAGCGCACATTAATAGTCTTGAGTCCGCCAAGTCCGCCATAGTCCTTAATCTGTACGCCAGAGAAATACTTAAGAGCATCGGCTACGGAAGTGGTGGATAGGTTTTGCAACATCGATCCTTTAAGTGTCTGGGATGGTGTGAGATAATGAGGGCGCACGCCTACTACGGCTACATCCTGAAGAGTATGGATGGAGTCGAGACGCTGTGCATATGTGGAGTGGGGGAGCAACATTGCTATGGCGAGGGCTGTAAATGGGCGTAGAATGTTCATATTGTGTATGGGGTGTCAGTATAATGTTTGTTTAATATATAAACGTGTAATTTACGCTAATATTATAGCATGTGTTATTGCGGTGTTTCTATTGTATTTGTATGCCGTAGATAATATATGCGTTGGCTCTTTGCTTGCTGTCAAATGTATCTATGCTTGCTGTCAAATGTACGTTTGCTTGCTATCAAATGAACTTTTGCTTGCTATCAAATGTACTTTTGCCTGTATTTATAGGCTAAAAACAAAGCGGCTATGCGCTCACGCGTACAGCCGCTTAATAGAATCTAACCTATTATATTTGGATTGGATGATAATATACGTATATTATTCTACAACAACCTTCTTAACCGAACCATCCGAGAACTTGACGATGTTCAAGCCCTTTTGCGGCTGGTTGATGCGGCGTCCGTCTACGGTGTAGCGAGCTACCTCGTGGAGGTTTGTAGTTGCAGCGGTAGAGCTGATAGCTGTGGCATCGCTTACATTGATATTGACGTCGGCAGTAGTGGTGATGCCGTTAGAGCAGAAGGCGATGGTAGCCGTTGTAGAGCCAGCCTTTAAGCCCTTGACAACAAGTTTGCCGTTCTTTACAGTAGCGGTAGCTATCTCAGCATCGGCAATGCTCTTCACCGTCTTTACAATTGCAGCCTGGAAGTTGTCGGCATCGGTGCAAATGGTAGATAGGTCTACTTCTGCTTCCTTACCCTGCAGAACAGTAATGTCATCCATATTGCTTGCTACAGGGTCCTCGGTGTCGGGGAATACAAACACTTCGGGGAACCAATAGTTTGACTTCATAGTATATTCTGCAAGCTGCTTGCCGTCAGCGTCGTACTTGCGCACAACGTTGTCGTTATATGTCCAGCCGTTTACGAGGTTGGCGTATATGCAGTCGGTCTTTGGGTCTACGCGCAGTGCGCTCGTAGCATAGAAGGATCTGCCGTCTGTAAGGTCGATAATGAGTGATGCAGTATTGGTGTCTATGTCGTACTTGTATGCCTTCTTTGCTTCGTATTTCACAGAGTAAGTCCAATAGAGCACGTTGTTCTGCAAGCTTGCGCAGAATCCGTCGGGATTCCATGCGTTGTTGCCATTGGCAGCCGATGTAGACGGTGTGCCTATGCCATTGGCAAGCTCGATGTTTACAAGCTCTTGCTTATCGGTATCGATACGTGCTATGCCGTTAGCATTGCTAATCCACAGCGATCCATCCTTTGCCATGACGATAGAGCCGCAACCTGTAGCAGGTATGGTCTTAACGATGGTGTTGTCGGTACAGTTTATAATGTGTATGTTCTTATTGCATTCTACGGCATACACATAATCGTTGAGGCGAACCATATTGCCACACTGACCGTTGTTATAGTCGAGTGTAAGGACGGTACCCGTAATCTCCATCTTGTCGAGATCGAAGACGTATATGCCGTTGCTTGTGCTGACGTAAGCCTTATGTTCGTCGATACCGCAGAATGAACGGCCGTCGCCTCCATTTGTGCCAATGTTCTCAATCTGTTTAAGTATGCGCATAGAGTTGGCATCGCATATTGTGATGCGTCCTCCGCTTACCTCTGCTCCAGAGTCTTTAGGCTGCTTTGCCATAATGTAGTAGCGATTGCCCCAAGGTGTGCAGTAGCAGCCAGTGGCACCTATCTCCTTAGCCACGTAATAGCTCCATGAGCCATCGTAGGCAAGGTGGTTTACGCTTGCGTTCTCGTGGCTGTAGCTACCTTCGTTAAGCACAAATACACCCTGTGTATAGTCTACTGTTGTAGGCAGGTAGCTAATGTTGCCATCGTAAACGTTAGTGCCGTCTTCCGGATTGAAATAGCCAAATACGTATGCATCCACACATCCGTTTTGCAGAGTGCGGCTTGTAGCTCCTACCATAGACATCTGTAAGGCATCTGTTGCATTGTCTGCCACGTAGTAATTCCAGAAACCAGTGGTCATGTATCCGCTGTTCCAAGCATCGCTATCGCCCCACTTGGTGCTTGCAGATGAGTCAAACTCGGTATAAGGCAGATTGAACACACCGTTGCGGGGATAAATCTCGCTGGTCATAGTGGTAAGCGTAACATTGCGGTCGCCGTCTACATCGTAGCCAATACCGCCAATAGCAATGCCCCAAGCACCGTTTGATGCCATCATATATAGGGCAGGGTCGGCCTTTACAACAGCACGTATAAGATCCTCGCCAGTCTTAGTCTCGGTAGAATTCCAGCGATAACCCCATACAAGAGTCTTGCCTTCGTTTTGACCATCAGCCCACTTTATTGCAAGCGCAGCTTGGCAGTCGCCCTGTCCGGTCCAACGTTCAATCTTAGAGAAATCGATGTTGGTAGACGTAGTAGCTTCGGCAGCCTTCTTGATATTGGCAGCAAGAGCAGTTGATACTTTACGGGGTGCACCCTGCACCCTAATTGTCGTTGTCTGTGCGAGCGCTGATGCACTCACGAGCAGAGCGAACGCTAAAGAAGTAAAGTTCTTATTCATATATATAAAAAATGTAATGATATCGGCCATACGCGCCCAATCCACGAGGCGCCTATCGATGACGTTCTTTCAGCAAGCATCCCCATGCAGGATGTTTTCGGCAGGTCTTCTGACTCGTCGCCCAGACGCAAACGCCTTCCCAGCTTAGGGCTGTTAATAATGCTTGGCTTAACAACCTTGGGCAAGTGGCTATATTGTTTGCGCCCGATATAAGGGCGGCTTACAGCTGCGGGACAGTTGGAGACTTCCACTCCATTCCCTTTTAATCGCCTCTCGCACATAATGATACGTGAAGGCGAACCGTTGCGGTTGCAAAGGTAATTAATTTATTTGAAACTAAAGAGTTGATAATTGAAATTTATGCTTACCTTTGTGCACAGCAAGCTATAACTTGGATATGTGGCATAAAGACCATGATATCCGTATTTTTTAAATCAGAAAAAAACTGTGTATGAAAATCTACTTTAATCATAAGGAAGAAATTTGGAACTCGTGGTCGCATGGTGCCGGTATAATTCTTGGCCTTGTTGTAGGTACCGCTTTCCTTGTTTGGTGTGGCTGGGCCCGCAATGGTTGGGCAACGGCAGGTATCATATTATATCTCTTCGGTATGCTGTCGAGCTACATAGCATCCACCGTATATCATGCTTTATCGGCATGGTCGCCTTGGAAGGAGAGATTGCGCAAGTGGGACCATGCTGCTATCTATTGGCACATAGCCGGATCGTATTCGCCCATAACGCTTGTTGCCCTGCGTGAATATGGCTATTGGGGATGGGCGCTCTTTATCTTTATATGGCTTGCGGCGATAGCCGGAACCGTAAAGAGTTTCATGGGACTTAAGGAGCATAGTTATGTAGAGACGGTGTGCTATGTAGTTATGGGCTTAAGTGTACTTGTAGCTTTCGGTCCGCTGCTTCATAGTGTGGGTCCGTCTGCCGTAATATGGATAATTGCCGAGGGTGTGTGCTATATCACCGGTGCCTTGTTTTACTGTCTACGCAAGCGTCGCTTCATGCATACAGTTTTCCATTTCTTCGTACTCGCCGGCTCGGTATGCCATATCGTAGCCGTGTGGGATATACTGATGAAATGGTTGTAATATAGAATTGGTGGAGATAATGAAAGAATGGCTTTATAGCTGTCTTGTTTAAATAGAAATGAACGCTCGTTTCGATTGATATTTGGATTAGTATCAATTGAAACGAGCGTTCATTTTATATATAGCAACCTATCAATTCAGAACTGAAAAATTCAAAATCGCAGGCGAAGCCGAGAATAACTCCTAATTCAAAATTCAAAACTCCTAATTCTGACTGCGTCAGATTAGTGTGCCTCTAGCCAATTATTTCCCCAACCTGAGTCTGCCACGAGCGGAACCTGAAGTGTGTAGGCATTCTGCATTTCCTCAAGCACAATCTTTTCAACTTGCTCTTTCTCTTCGGGCAGAACAGAGAAGTTGAGTTCGTCGTGTACCTGAAGAATCATCTTCGACTTGATGCCCTCGCGACGGAAACGCTCGTATATTCTAATCATAGCAATCTTGATGATATCGGCTGCAGAGCCTTGTATAGGAGCGTTTATGGCGTTGCGCTCGGCAAAGTTGCGCACGGTAGCATTGTGCGAAGTAATGTCGGGCAGATAGCGTCGACGATGGAAGAAGGTTTCGGCATAGCCGTGTTCACGTGCCAGCTGCTTGGCCTTCTCCATATAGTCGTGCACTTGCGGGAATGTCTCGAAATAGCCATCGATGAGCTGTTTAGCCTCGTCGCGGCTTATCTCCAAACGTTCGGCAAGACCAAAGACAGTAATGCCGTAGATTATACCGAAATTGGCACGTTTGGCCTTGGTGCGTTGGTCGCGTGTCACCTCATTTATATCTTCTTTGTATATGCGTGCAGCAGTTGCTGCATGTATGTCATAACCCTCGCGGAAGGCTTCAATCATGTTCTTGTCGCCAGAAAGATGGGCCATAACGCGAAGCTCAATCTGCGAGTAGTCGGCAGAGAAAAAGAGGCATCCAGGCTCGGGAATGAAGCACTTGCGTATTTCTTTACCGTCCTCACCGCGAACAGGGATGTTCTGTAGGTTAGGGTCGGAAGAGGAGAGGCGTCCGGTAGCTGTAACTGCTTGATTGAAAGAGGTGTGTATATGTCCGGTATGCGGATTGATAAGCTTGGGTAGGGCATCTACATAGGTGCCGAGGAGTTTCTTAAGACCGCGGTGTTCGAGGATATGGTCTACGATAGGAGCCTTAGAACGAAGCTGTTGTAGAACCTCCTCGGAAGTGACGTACTGGCCAGTCTTTGTCTTTTTGGGTTTGTCGACAATCTTCATTTCACCAAATAGCACCTCGCCAACTTGTTTGGGCGACGCTATATTGAACTGGTGTCCGGCAAGTTCGTAGATGTTCTTCTCAATCTGCGTCATTCTATCGGTAAACACCTTGGATGTCTCGGCGAGAGCATTCGTGTCGAGCAGCACTCCGTTCATCTCCATCTCGGCAAGTACGGGTACAAGGGGCATCTCGATATTGTAGAACAAATCCTCGACATCGGCTTCCTTGAGTCGTGGTTTCAGTACATTATACAGACGCAGCGTAATGTCTGCATCCTCGGCTGCATAATCGCAGATGTCGGCAGGGGAGATGTCGCGCATGTTCTTTTGCGATTTACCCTTGGGGCCGATGAGTTCGTCGATGTGTATAGTCTGATAGTTGAGCAATGTCTCTGCAAGTATGTCCATGTTGTGTTTCTGCTCAGGTTGCAGCACATAGTGGGCAAGCATGGTGTCGAACATAGGAGCGGCGAGTCGCACACCGTAGTTCATCAGCACCTCCATGTCGTACTTGATGTTCTGTCCTATTTTTAGGATTTTGGTGCTCTCATATAGAGGTTTAAATATATTAACAATTCTTTCCGCTTTTTCACGTTCAGCTGGAATAGCTACATAAAATGCCTTGCCTTCTTCAACAGAGAAGCTTAAACCTACCAATTCAGCATCAATTGGATTGATAGAAGTAGTCTCTGTATCTAAACAAAGAATTTGTTTTGTAATAAAAAAGTCAAATAATTTGCGCGCATCTTCCTCTGTTTCAATGAGTTTGTATTCATGAGGAGTGGTTTTTAAGCTCTCAAAACTCGAAAATTCTGCATTAACCGCATCATTGGTCGGATTTTCGGCAAAGAGATCGAGTTGCATATTGGCCACTTTGGGTTGTTGTTGAGGCTTTTTGATAAACTTGTCTAAAAGCGACTTGAATTCTAACTCTGTGAATATTTCGGCGAGTTGGGTGAAGTCGGGTTCCTCTACTTTAAGTTCATCAAGATTAAGGTCGATAGGTACATCTGTACGAATAGTAGCGAGGAATTTAGACATACGTATGTCGTCTACAGCACTCTCTACTTTCTCCCGCAACTTGCCCTTGATCTTAGACGAATTGGCAAGCATGTTGTCAATGCTTCCAAATTCGGCTATAAGTTTAGCGGCAGTCTTTGGACCAACACCAGGACAACCAGGGAAGTTGTCGGCAGAGTCACCCATAAGTGCAAGAAGGTCGATAACCTGAGAAGTAGAGGAGAGATCATATTTCTCGCATACTTCAGATGGTCCCATGGTTTCGTATCCGCCACCATGTCGGGGGCGGAACATAAAGACATTGTCGGATACTAATTGACCGTAGTCCTTGTCAGGTGTAAGCATATATGTTGTTATGCCAGCTTTGCCAGCTTTGGTTGCAAGTGTACCAATAACATCGTCGGCCTCGAATCCATCAACCTGAAGCACGGGTATGTGCATGGCCTTTATTATCTGCTTGATGATAGGCACCGAGGCGCGTATATCCTCTGGTGTCTCCTCACGTTGTGCTTTATATGAAGGGAAAGCTTCGTCGCGGAATGTCTTTCCATGATCGAAAGCAACACCTATGTGAGTAGGTTGCTCTTTGGTAAGAATCTCGTTAAGGGTATTAACAAAGCCCATAATGGCAGATGTGTTCATACCCTTTGAGTTTATACGTGGGTTCTTTATGAACGCATAGTATGCGCGGTAGATAAGCGCATAGGCGTCGAGAAGAAATAGCTTGTTCATTGTATTTAATATTGTTTTGGTGTAAAATTACAAAAAAAATGTCACTAATACCGGCAAAATAAGTAACTTTGTACGAAATATTATAATACAATGGATTATCTGTCAATCATAAAGCAACCCATAGAGGCGGAGCTCGCCGATTTTATCAGTCTTTTTAATAAGTCGCTATCGCATGAGGACGGCTTGCTAGGTTCAGCGCTTGAGCATATATGCAAGCGTGCTGGTAAGCGTATGCGTCCTATGCTGATACTACTAATGGCTAAGAATTTTGGGCAGATAAATAATGCCACGCAGAACGCAGCTGTGGGTTTGGAATTGTTGCATACAGCCTCGCTTGTGCATGACGATGTAGTAGATGAGAGTGGTGAACGACGTGGTCAAGCTTCGGTTAATGCTACGTACGATAATAAGGTGGCTGTGTTGGTGGGCGATTATATACTATCAACAGCTCTGTTGTGTGTGGCTCGCACCCATTCGGAAGAGATTGTGACTTATTTGGCTGAGTTAGGACGCACGTTGTCGGACGGCGAGATTCTGCAGCTGTCTAACATCGGACGCAAGGACATATCTGAAGATGTGTATTATAACGTTATTAAGCAGAAGACTGCTGCGCTGTTTGAAGCTTGTTCGGGTATTGGTGCATTGTCATCAGGAGCCTCGGATGAGGATGTCAAGGCGGCAAAGTTGTTCGGTCAGAACCTTGGTATAATCTTCCAAATACGCGACGATATATTTGATTATTACGACTCTACAGAGATAGGCAAACCTACCGGTAACGATATGGCTGAGGGAAAGCTTACTCTACCCGTGATATATGCTGTGAATAATGGTGGCAATGAATCGATGAGAGAACTCGCGCTTAAGGTAAAGGAGCATGCGGTGTCGGCTGAGGAGATAGCCAAGCTTGTTGAATATACCAAGGAGAAGGGTGGTATTGAATATGCTGAGAGCCGTATGTGGGAGTTTCATGCGGAGGCGCAGCGTTTCTTGGATGATAAGGTGCAGCAGCCGGATGTTAAGGCGGCATTGCAGGCTTATCTGGACTATGTGATTAAGAGAACGAAGTAAGAGGGAGAGGGAGCCTCTCTCTATATATAAGAGCTAAGCCTCTTTAAGCCTTTCTGAGCCATAGGGCATAGGAAGGCTTAAAGAGGCTTAGCTCTTTTTTTTTTTATATTGTCTATAGTGTTTCTAGTATATCTAGTGTTTATAGTATATCTTTTATCTCTTAGAAGAACTTTATCTGCTCGCCCTTAAGCTCGCTAAGCAGCATATTGGCAAGACGTGATGTTCCGAGACGAAGCCACTTGTTGGTGAGCCATTTCTCGCCGAGAACCTCCTTAACGATGGTGTAGTAGATAAGTGCATCCATAACACTATTGATGCCGCCAGCGGGCTTGAAACCTATCTGTATGCCAGTCTTGTCGTAGTACTCCTTAATGGCTTGGCACATAACGTAGGCAGCCTCTGGGGTGGCTGCGGGCTCAAGCTTGCCAGTAGAGGTCTTGATGTAATCAGCCCCAGCATACATAGAAAGGATGGATGCTTTCTTGATGTTAGATGCTGTCTTGAGGGCACCAGTTTCAAGTATAACCTTCATGGCAACATCCTCGCCACAGGCAGCCTTAAGCTCTGCAATATCGTCGCATACACCTTCGTAGTCGCCAGAGAGGAACTTGCCTACTGGCATAACGATATCAATCTCTGTAGCACCGTCGGCAACAGCAAGCGATGTCTCAGCTACCTTTACCTCGATACGAGCCTGAGAAGAAGGGAATGAGCCTGATACGCAAGCAATTTCTACACCGTCTACCTCAAGCGACTCTGCTACAGTCTTGGCAAAGCAAGGATATACGCATATTGTAGCTACATGGGGTAGATCGGGATATTCGTTGTCGAAGTCGTTTACACGTTCGGTGAATGCCAATACGCTTGTGTCGCTATCGGTGGTCTTGAGGGTTGTAAGCTCAATGCTGCCGAAAAGAAAACGCTTAACGTCCATGTTATCATTCTCGGGTACTTTCTCGGCGATAATCTTGCGTACGGCATCGCGTACTTCTTGGTCGTCGATATTAGTGTTGTACTTGGCAAGCGCCTCTTCATACTTGCTCGGGGTTTGCTGAGCATTCTGGTTCTCCAGATCGTTCAGGATAATGTCTTTAATAATTCCCATTTCTGTTGTTATTTGGTTTGTTGTTTACTTCTCTTTCTATATATTATAGATTCTATTCTTTATATAGTTTGGGGTTGTTTTTATGGCGTTCTTTGTCGCGTTTTGTTTTCTTGTCGAAGCTCTTTTGCAGGGCTTCGGTAAGGTCGACACCGGTCTGGTTGGCAAGGCAGATAAGCACCCAAAGGATGTCTGCCATCTCCTCAGACGGGTCGTGCGATTCGCCCTCCTTGAAACTCTGGTCGCCATAGCGGCGAGCCATGATGCGGGCAAGTTCGCCCACTTCCTCTGTAAGGCAAGCCATATTGGTAAGCTCGGAGAAATAGCGCACGCCATACTCCTTTATCCAACGGTCTACCGCCTCTTGCGCTTCCTTTATTGTCATATCTTTATTGTGCTATTTATATCTCCATCGAATATCCCATAAGTTTCATAAATAGGATGTATACAAGCCATATGGCGAATGTCGCAATGAGACAAATACGAAATATAGTCCCTATCTTTTTAGACCTTTTGGCTGCACGGAAAGGGTGGGGAAATTCAATGTAGGTATTAATACTGAAACCTATCATTATCAACATACATCCCGTAAATTTATACCATGCAATCTCTGCTCCCCACGACTTAGAAGTGCTTAACATTACTAAGCCTATAAAGTTCAGGATGAATGCGATTACAGATATATAATCCTTTGTACTATCCTTCATTGCTTACTCCTTGTTTTTGGTGTCCATGCAGATTGTTACCGGACCATCGTTGAGTAGCTCTACCTTCATGTCGGCTCCGAATTCTCCAGTGCCCACTTCTTTGCTGAGGGCTGCTGAAAGTTTGCTGCAAAACTCCTCGTATAGCGGAACAGAAATATCGTGGCTTGCAGCACGGAACCATGATGGGCGGTTGCCCTTTTTATATGATGCGTATAGCGTAAACTGGCTAACCACTAATGCCTCGCCCTGAACGTCGATGATAGAGCGGTTCATAACGCCGTTCTCGTCGTCGAATACGCGTAGGGCAGACACTTTCTTCACAAGCCAGTCAACGTCCTCGGATGTGTCGGTAGCCTCGATTCCGAGGAGCAGAAGGAAGCCATTGCCTATGCTCGACTTAATAGAACCGTTTATGGTGACAGATGCGTGCTGCACACGCTGTATAACTGTTCTCATATATCAGTTTTGGTTTTTTATATTTTGGTTGTTTTATATGTGTTTTGGGGGCTTGGCGCCTTTTATCACTTTACTATACAAAGATATTATAAAATTCCGATACGGGCAAGTAATAATTAAAAATCATATAAAATACTATCCATTTGTTATCGATTTTATTAGTTTTCCTTTGAAATCTCATAGGAATTTGATAAATTTGCAAAGTGAAACAGAATAGTAATTTTACGTATAATATAAAGTATGAACTACAGATTAGGTAAAGACTTTTAGTTTTTAGTATAATTTGATATAAGGATTGGCTTGTTTGTGGCTCGTGAGAGTCGTAGCAGGCAAGGAAGATTTACATAATCTTCTCTGTGTGTGCGCTACGGTCGTGAGATCTTGGCGCATTTTTATATCTTTCTGTTTGGGCTCTTTTGTCTGTTTTATGGTCTGTTTCAACCTTTATTCTGTCTTTTTTAATGCTTCTTTTATCTTTGTGGCTTTTGCTGCTCCCACAACTTTTTCTATATCTTCTATAGATGCCTCTTGTATGCGTTTGACGCTTTTGAAGGCTTTGATTAGACGGTCGCGTGTGACGGGTCCAATTCCTGCTATATCATCGAGTGCACTGTGTAAGGCATGCTTCGATCGCTTGTCACGGTGGAAGGTTATGGCATAGCGGTGCACCTCATCTTGAATCTGCGTCAATACATGGAACAGTTCTGAGTCGGTTTTAATAGCTATGGTCATAGGAGGATTGCCAAAGAGCAGCTCGTTGGTGCGGTGATGGTCGTTCTTGGCGAGTCCAGCGATAGGAATGTTAAGGTGTAGCTCGCCTTCGACAACCTGTTTCACTACGTTCATTTGTCCTTGTCCACCGTCGGTAATGATGAGGTCGGGCAGAGTAGTGCCTTCTTCTATCATTCGTGAATAGCGTCGGCGTACAACCTCCTGCATTGAGGCGTAGTCGTCGGGGCCAGCAACTGTTTTGATATTGTACTTGCGATAGTCCTTCTTCGATGGTTTCATGCTCTTGAATACGACGCATCCTGCCACGGCATCGGTACCAGATATATTGGAGTTGTCGAAACATTCTATATGATACGGCAGCTTTTGAAGTTGCAGTTTTTGTTGTAGCTCCTTCATCAGACGGGTTTGTTTCTGCTCGGGGTTAAGCTTTTCAGTCTGCTTTAATCGGTCGAACTTGTATTGCTTGCAGTTCATCTCGCCAAGTTCTAAAAGGTGCTTTTTGTCGCCACGCTGCGGAACTATGAATGAAACCTTGGAAAGTTGCCAGTCCATTTCAAATGGAACAATTATTTCCTTAGCTTTACTTTGGAATCTATCGCGTATTTCGGGTATTGCGGTAAGCAATAATTCTCGGTCGGTTTCATATAGTTTACGTTTGTACTCGAATGTGAAGCTTTGGTTTACAGAGCCATTCTTGACGTGTATGTAGTTGATGAATGCTGTGTTACTAATGGTGTCGTCGACAATAGTGAAAACGTCGACGTCGGTTATTGTGTGACTAACAACCTCGCTCTTGGCACAGAATCCTTCGATGAGAAGGTACTTTTGTTTCAATTCTTCGGCTTCTTCAAACTTCAAGTCTTCGGCTTTTTGTAGCATTTCCTCGTATACGTGTTGCGATAGTTGGCGCGTGTTGCCTTTCAATATTTCACGAGCCTGTGCGATGGAAGCTTGATAATCTTCCAACGATTGTTTGCCACAACATGGGGCTTTGCAGTTGTGTATGTGGTATTCGAGACACGGTTTATACTTGCCCTTTTCGATGCCTTCCTTGGTTATAGGAATACGGCAAGTGCGAGGCTTATAAAGTTTGTGTATAAGTTCGAGCACGGCAAACATACTGCCTGTGTTGGAGTATGGTCCGAAGAAGGTTCCATATTTCTTATTAATATGTCGTGTTTTGAAGACTCGAGGTAGATATTCGTTAGTAACACAGATGCTTGGGTAGGTCTTGCCGTCTTTAAGAAGAACGTTGTAGCGTGGGCTGTACTTCTTTATAAGACAGTTTTCCAGTAGCAGGGCATCCTCCTCTGTATTGACGACGGTGTAGCTGATGTCCTCAATCTTTGATACCAGCACCTTTGTTTTAAACCTGTCTACCTCTTTGTGGAAGTAGCTTGAGACGCGCTGTTTAAGACGTTTAGCCTTGCCTACATATATTATAGTGTGGCTTGCATCGTAGAATTGGTAACTGCCCGGTTTTTCGGGCATGTTGAGTACGATGTTCTTAAGACGTTCTATGCGCTTTGCGTTTTCTTCCTTTGTCATGGTTGCCTGTTGTTTATATGATGAGCTACCTACTGTTGTGGTGTTCGACTGCCTGTTGTTGGTACAGTGTTGTCTGATGTTTGTTTCGCCTGTTCTATCTGTAAGTGCTTTGAAACTAAGAGGTTTGAGAATTGTTGTTTCACGTGGAACTGTAAGGTATGTAACGGTAGAGTATATCTCTTCTGTTATCTTGCTCTTATACAAAGGCGCGGCAGGCTTGTAGCCTGTCGCGCCTGTTTTTTGTTTCAAAGCATGTACAGCTCTTTCCTGTTGATTGTCAGTGTTGATGCTAGTCGTTAGCCAGCAAGACTCCTGTTCCTGTTAAATCTGTATCAGCGATGAAATTTCGATATCCTCGTCAAAACCTTCGCGTCCGTTAAGACCTTCGTTTACAAGCTCGATGATGAAGTTGGCGTATACCTTCTTAGGGTGAAACTTCTTAACGAGGTTGCAAGCAGCCTTCATTGTGCCGCCTGTTGCAAGAAGGTCATCGTGCAGAAGGATAACGTCGTTTTCATCAATGGCATCCTTATGAATCTCTATAGTATCCTTGCCATACTCCTTGGCATAGCTTTCCTGTACTGTATCGCAAGGTAGCTTGCCAGGCTTGCGGCAAAGAACAACACCTGCACCCAGACGAAGGGCGAGGGCAGACGACATAACGAAGCCGCGCGACTCGATGCCGACAATCTTGGTTATGCCTTTGTCCTTGTAGAGATCGTACATTTCATCGCAAATCTCTTGCAGACATTTGTTGTTTTTGAATAGTGTGGTAACGTCACGGAAGTTGACTCCCTTCTTTGGCCAATCTGGTATGCAACGCAGATTGTCAAGCAATAGTTTGTTGTTCATTTTCAGTTGTTTATTATATGTTTGTTATTCTTTTTGTTTCACGTGAAACTTTACCTGTGCATCAGTACAAGCAGTACGTTGATGTCGCTTGGCGATACACCAGGAATGCGCGATGCCTGTCCGAGAGTTTCAGGGTTTATGCGTATAAGCTTCTGTCTACCCTCTGTTGATATCTCGTGAAGTTGCTCGTAGTTGAAATGTCCCTTTATGCGGATGTCTTCCAACCGGTGCATCTTGTCGGCAATCTGTCGTTCGCGCTTTATGTAACCGTCGTACTTTATCAATACTTCGGCTTCTTCCACAATCTCCTCCTGTCTTGCGTCGTCTGTATCGAGCGCCGCCTTGAGGGAAGGAAGGACAGAGGCGAGTTGTTTGATGCTTAGTTGTGGACGAGCCACAAGGCTTGCTATTGTAGCGCCAAACTGCATTGGTGTGGTGCCGAACGATTCGAGAGCCGCGTTTATGTCGCGAGGCTTAACGTTGGTAGAGTTGCAGAAGTTGATGATACGTTCGGTTTCTGCCTTCTTCTTAAGCCATAGGTCGTAGCGTTCTCGAGAAGCTAGACCTAAGTTATAAGCACGTTCTGTGAGTCGTGCGTCGGCATTGTCTTGTCGTAGAAGTATGCGATACTCGGCTCTAGAGGTGAACATGCGGTAAGGCTCGTCAACACCCTTCGTCGTAAGGTCGTCTATCAAGACTCCTATATAACCCTCGTCGCGTTTCATGATGAACGGTTCAGAGCCACCGCAGAGTAGGGCGGCATTAATACCTGCCATAGTACCTTGCCCGCCAGCTTCCTCATATCCTGTGGTTCCGTTTACCTGTCCAGCAAAGAAGAGGCCCTTTATTTTCTTCGACTCCAATGAAGGCTTAAGTTGTGTAGGATCGAAGTAATCGTATTCTATAGCATAGCCCGGTCGGTAAACCTTGATATCTCTGAAAGCTTTAATCTTCTTTAAAGCGGCAAGCTGTACGTCCATAGGCATAGACGAGGAGAATCCGTTAAGGTACATTTCGTTGGTATTCTCGCCTTCAGGTTCTAGAAACAGCGGGTGCTGATCCTTGTCGGGGAACGTTACGAGTTTTGTCTCAATAGACGGACAATAGCGAGGTCCGGTAGACTTTATCTGTCCGTTGTAGAGTGGGGATTCGGCAATGGCGTCGCGCAGTGTGTCGTGCACCTCTTTGTTGGTGTATGTTGTCCAGCACGGAAGCTGTTGCAAGTGTCGCGGAGATGTCATGTACGAAAATCCGTGGTAGTCGGTCTCTCCTGGCTGACACTCCATATCCTCGAAGTGGACCGATCGACGATCTATACGAACGGGAGTTCCCGTCTTCATTCTTGCCGATGTTATGCCGTGACGTGTAATGCTCTCTGTGAAGTGTAGTACGGCTGGTTCGGCACATCGTCCTCCTGGAACCTTGTGTCTGCCAACGTGCATCAGTCCGTTGAGGAAGGTACCGGCTGTTATGACTACAGCCTTGGCGTGGAACGTTACACCCCAGACCGTCTCGACCCCCACTGCCTCGCAATTCTTCACAAGCAACTCGCAGGCTTCGTCTTGCCAAATATCTAGCCCGTCTATACGGTCGAGACGTGAGCGCCATTCCCAAATAAACTTGCCGCGGTCGCATTGTGCTCTCGGGCTCCATACTGCAGGACCCTTGCCTCGGTTGAGCATGCGAAACTGTATGGATGTGGCATCGGTCACAAGACCCATCTCGCCGCCTAAGGCATCAATCTCGCGCACTATCTGTCCCTTGGCAATACCGCCAACGGCTGGGTTGCAACTCATCTGTCCTATTTTGTTCATGTCCATCGTTATTAGGCACGTCTTGGCACCCATTCGGGCTGCCGCTGCTGCAGCCTCACAACCGGCGTGTCCGCCGCCTATAACGATAACGTCGTAATTAAAATTCATATATTGATTGTCAATAATATTTTGTATGGTACGGCTCAATTTAGTATCTACTAAGTTTCCCTTCGCAAAATTAAGAATAAAAAATGATTTTTGAAGAGAAATAGTTTGATTTATCATCAAATTTCAGTATTTTTGCAGTCTGTAAGGACACGGCATATACCTATTATATAGTATAGCACAAAATTACGTGTTATGTTATATGTTCCATAACCGGATTCTCTTCATTAAGAAAGTAAGCCGCAACCTTATTATGGCACCGCCGCGACGGCGAGGCCTCCAAATATTGGAATCAATAATTCTAACATTTAATAATTTTTTTAATTCAAATCATTTATGTGGTTAATCAATTCATCCATCGGTAGAAAGGTGGTGATGTCCTTGACTGGTATCGCCCTTGTTCTATTCTTGACATTCCACATGTCAATGAATGTTGCAGCTCTCTTCTCTGGAGACGCTTACAACATGATCTGTGAGTTCCTCGGCGCCAACTGGTATGCCGTAGTAGCGACAATGGGCTTGGCTGCCCTCGCAGTAATCCACATCGTTTATGCCTTCTGGCTCACGATGCAGAACCGCGCAGCCCGTGGCAACTCTCGTTACGAGGTAACAGCAAAGCCTAAGGGTGTTGAGTGGGCATCTCAGAACATGCTCGTTCTTGGCATCATCATCGTTCTCGGTCTGTTGCTCCACCTCTTCAACTTCTGGTACAACATGATGTTTGCCGAGCTTATGGGCTTCGAGGGCGTATGTGCACCTGCAGACGGTTTCGGCTGGATCAAGGAGACATTTGCCAACCCGGTTTACGTTGTTCTCTACATCGTATGGCTCGTAGCTCTCTGGTTGCACCTCACACACGGTTTCTGGAGCGCAATGCAGACATTCGGCTGGAATGGTAAGGTATGGTTCAACCGTTGGAAGGTTATCGGTCTGGTTTACTCAACCCTCCTCGTCCTCGGTTTCCTCGTAGTAGTAATTGCTTTCGCACTTGGTTGCGCACCAAGCCTCTGCTGCTAATTAAAAACTAAAAAATCAAAATTCATAATTCACATTATGGCTAAGACTATTAATTCAAGAATCCCTGAAGGCCCAGTGGCCGAGAAGTGGACCAACTATAAAGCTCACCAGCGTCTGGTGAACCCAAAGAACAAACTTAAGCTCGACATTATCGTTGTAGGTACAGGTCTTGCAGGTGCTTCTGCAGCAGCCAGCCTCGGCGAGATGGGTTTCCGTGTGCTTAACTTCTGCATCCAGGACTCTCCGCGTCGCGCTCACTCTATCGCAGCCCAGGGTGGTATCAATGCTGCCAAGAACTATCAGAACGACGGCGACTCTGTATACCGTCTGTTCTACGATACAGTAAAGGGTGGCGACTATCGTGCTCGTGAGGCTAACGTATACCGTCTTGCCGAGGTGTCAAACGACATCATTGACCAGTGCGTTGCCCAGGGTGTTCCTTTCGCTCGTGAGTACGGCGGTATGCTCGCCAACCGTTCGTTCGGTGGTGCTCAGGTATCACGTACATTCTACGCAAAGGGCCAGACCGGTCAGCAGCTTTTGCTCGGTGCCTACTCTGCACTCTCTAAGCAGGTGAGCACAGGCCGCGTATTGCTCTACACTCGTTACGAGATGGAGGATGTGGTTATCGTTGACGGCCGCGCTCGTGGTATCATCGCCAAGAACCTCATTTCAGGCAAGCTCGAGCGTTTCTCTGCTAACGCAGTGGTAATCGCTACTGGTGGTTACGGCAACACCTACTTCCTCTCTACCAACGCTATGGGTTGCAACTGTACAGCAGCTATCCAGTGCTATCGTAAGGGTGCTTACTTCGCAAATCCTTGCTACGTGCAGATCCACCCGACATGTATCCCTGTACACGGCGACAAGCAGTCTAAGCTTACTCTTATGTCAGAGTCTCTGCGTAACGACGGCCGTATCTGGGTACCAAAGAATATTGAGGATGCCAAGGCTCTTCAGGCAGGCACCAAGAAGGGCAGCGATATTCCTGAGGAAGACCGCGACTACTACTTGGAGCGTCGCTATCCGGCATTCGGCAACCTCGTTCCTCGTGACGTTGCCTCACGTGCAGCCAAGGAGCGTTGCGACAAGGGCTTCGGCGTAAACAACACCGGTCTTGCCGTATACCTCGACTTCTCTGAGTCAATCAACCGTCTCGGCATCGACGTTATCCGTCAGCGCTACGGCAACCTCTTCGACATGTACGAGGAGATCACCGACGTTAACCCGGGTGAGCTTGCCAACGAAATCAACGGCGTGAAGTACTACAACCCGATGATGATTTATCCTGCTATCCACTACACAATGGGTGGTATCTGGGTAGACTACGAGCTCCAGACTTCAATCACTGGTCTGTTCGCTATCGGTGAGTGTAACTTCTCTGACCACGGTGCCAACCGTCTTGGTGCTTCTGCTCTTATGCAGGGCTTGGCTGATGGTTACTTCGTATTGCCTTACACCATCCAGAACTACCTCGCCGACCAGGCTATCTGGCCGCACCTTTCTACCGATCTGCCAGAGTTTGCTGAGGCAGAGAAGGGTGTTCAGGCTGAGATCGACCGCCTCATGAACATCAAGGGTAAGCGTTCTGTTGACTCTATCCACAAGGAGCTTGGCCACATTATGTGGGAGCACGTAGGTATGGGTCGTACAAAGGAGGGTCTTGAGCAGGGTATCGAGCTCATCAAGAAGATCCGCAAGGAGTTCAACACCAACCTCTTCATCCCTGGATCGAAGGAAGGCTTGAACGTAGAGCTTGACAAGGCTATCCACCTCCGTGACTTCATCCTCATGGGTGAGCTTATCGCACACGACGCCCTCTCACGCGAGGAGTCTTGCGGTGGTCACTTCCGCGAGGAGCACCAGACTCCAGAGGGCGAGGCACAGCGCGACGACGAGAACTTCTTCTATGTAGGTTGCTGGGAGTACAAGAACAACGACGAGACCGCTCCTGAGCTCATCAAGGAGCCGCTCGAGTACGAGGCAATCAAGGTACAGACACGTAACTATAAGAACTAATAAAGATTATGGCAAATATATCATTCACACTGAAATATTGGCGTCAGAACGGTCCTCAGGACAAGGGCCACTTCGACACACGCGAGATGAAGGATATCCCTACGGATACCTCATTCCTTGAGATGCTCGACATCCTTAACGAGCAGCTCATCGAGGAAGGCAACGAGCCTTTCGTATTCGACCACGACTGCCGCGAGGGCATCTGCGGTATGTGTTCACTCTACATCAACGGTCATCCCCACGGACCTAACCAGGGTGCCACAACCTGCCAGCTCTACATGCGTAAGTTCAACGATGGCGACGTTATCACTGTTGAGCCTTGGCGTTCGGCTGCTTTCCCAGTTATCAAGGACTGCATGGTCGACCGTTCTGCATTCGACAAAATCATGCAGGCAGGTGGTTATGTAAGCGTTCGTACTGGCCAGCCCCAGGACGCTAACGCCATCCTCATCCCGAAGGAAGACGCTGACGAGGCAATGGACTGTGCTACATGTATCGGTTGCGGTTGCTGCGTAGCTGCATGTAAGAACGGTTCTGCAATGCTATTCGTAAGCTCTAAGGTTAGCCAGCTCGCTCTCCTTCCTCAGGGTCGTCCTGAGGCTGCTAAGCGTGCTAAGGCAATGATCGCTAAGATGGAGGAGCTTGGCTTCGGTAACTGCACCAACACCCGCGCTTGCGAGGCTGAGTGCCCGAAGAACGAGTCTATCGCCAACATCGCTCGCCTCAACCGCGAGTTCATTAAGGCAAAGCTCGCTGACTAATTCAGTCAACAACAAATATACAAAGCGGATGCGAAGCACTCTCAGAAGTGCGGCGCATCCGCTTTGTTTGTATCCCCAAACGTCTCATTCCATCTTCTTTTATGTCCTAATAGAGTAAATTATTTCTCTTTTATTATCTTACGCATATATTAATATGTACGTATGTTCCTATTTATACATAAAATCGTTGCTTTTGCAACATAGTTGCATTGCTTATTCCTTATCTTTGCACCTGACTTTTTTAGCTTAATTATAAACACTTAATGAAATATGCTTAGACGAATTACTTATTACTTATTATCAGTAGTCTTCGTGGCGGGAATGGTCGCTTGCGGAGGCAAGTCCCATGACCATCTCGATCACGACCATGACCATGAGCATGCCGAGGAAACCGAGCACCACGACCACGATTCCGAAGAGGAAGGTCATGAGGCTAAAGGCGCCCATACCGACGAGATTATCCTCTCGCCTGAGAAGGCTCGTGCTGCCGGAGTGAAGGTGGAGGAAGTGAAGCCAGGCATGTTTCATGGCGTCATCCACACCAGTGGCAAGGTGATGTCGGCATCATGCGACGAGACAGCCGTTGTTGCCACCATCAGCGGACGTGTGCAGTATAAGAACCACGTGAGTGAAGGACTAAAGGTGGCTGCCGGAACCACGCTCTTCTCCATCACTTCCGCAGGTATGCAGATGGCTGACGGCGACCCCGTACAGCGTGCCCGTATCGACTTTGAGCGTGCCGAGCGCGACTATACACGTGCGAAGACACTCATCAAGGACAAGATAATAAGCGAGAAAGACCTCGCCGTTGCCAAGGCGGAATATGAGGCTGCCAAGCTCACCTACACCAGCATGCAGCGCACACGCAGCGCCGGCGGTGTGACGGTCACAGCTCCTCGTGGCGGCTATATCAAGCAATCTATGGTCAATGGCGGCGACTATGTGGAAGCTGGTCAGCCCCTTGCCGTTATTACCCAGAACAAGCACCTCTATCTGCGTGCCGAGATACCGGAGCGTCACTTCAACGAGCTTAACAAGATACGCTGTGCCAAGTTCCGCACCAGCTACAGCAAGCATCTATACGACATCACCGATATGGGCGGACATATCCAGTCTTACGGTCGTTCGGCTGAGGTCAACAACTCGTACATCCCCGTTATATTCGAGTTCAACAACACAGGCGATGTTGTGCAAGGCTCGTATGCCGAGATATATCTCATCACTCAGGATCGTCCTAACGTTATAAGCTTACCGCTTACAGCCATTACCGAAGAGCAGGGCATCCACTTTGTGTACATTCAGGTGGACGCTGAGGGCTATCGCAAGCAGGAGGTTACACTCGGCGAGAGCGACGGCGAGCGTGTGGAGATACTTACGGGAGTGAAGCAGGGCGACCGCGTCGTGACTAAGGGTGCCATGCAAGTAAAGTTGGCTTCGGCTGCTAACGCTATTCCTGCACATAATCATAATCACTAAAAATCTATGCTAAATAAGATAATACGTTTCTCGCTTGAGAACAGAATACTTGTGTTGGTGGCGTCGGTGCTGCTGGTCATCGCCGGCTTATACTCCACCAGCAAGACCGATGTCGACGTGTTCCCTGACCTCAACGCCCCTACCGTAGTCATAATGACCGAAGCTGGTGGCATGGCAACTGAGGAAGTGGAACAGCTTGTGACATTCCCTATTGAGACCGCCGTCAATGGCAGTACCGGTGTGCGTCGTGTCCGCTCTCAGTCCACCAATGGTTTCTCTGTAGTGTGGGTAGAGTTTGATTGGGGCACCGACATATATCTCGATCGCCAGATAGTAAGTGAGAAACTTGCTGCTATTGGCGATCAGATGCCTGCCGGTGTAAGCGCTCCGGTGCTCGGTCCGCAGTCGTCCATCCTTGGCGAGGTGCTCATTGTGAGCCTCACCAGCAAGCACACTTCGCAGCAAGACCTTCGTACTTATGCCGATTGGGTGATACGTCCGCGCCTGCTTTCTACCGGAGGCGTGGCTCAGGTCAGCGTGCATGGCGGCGACATCAAGGAGTATCAGATACTCGTAAGCCCGGGCAAGATGAAGCACTTCGGTGTTTCGCTCTCCGACGTAATGGCGAGTACTCGTGGCATGAACGTCAACACCAACGGTGGCGTGCGCTACAAGTACGGCAACGAGTATATAATCCGTGGCATCACTTCTACCAACGACGTAGAGAAGTTGGGCACATGTATCGTCAAGAAGAACGGCGAGAGTGTCATAACCCTCGCCGACGTAGCCGATATAAAGGTGGGCAATCAGTCGCCCAAGCTCGGTGTGGCAAGCGAGTGTGCCCAGTCAGCCGTACTCCTCACCGTAACCAAGCAGCCCAACACCAGTACCATCGACCTTACCAAGCACCTCGACCTTGCTCTGGAAGACCTTCACAAGACTCTTCCTGAGGATGTGCATATATCAACAGACATCTTCCGTCAGGCCGACTTCATCGAGAGCAGTATCGACAACGTACAGAAGTCGCTCATCGAGGGCGCCATCTTCGTTGTGATAATCTTGATGCTCTTCCTCGCCAACGTGCGCACCACGGTCATCTCGCTTGTCACCATACCCATCTCGTTCCTTGTAGCTATGATAGTGCTCAATGCTCTTGGCATCAGCATCAACACCATGACATTGGGCGGACTTGCCATTGCCATAGGCTCACTTGTTGACGACGCCATTGTTGATGTAGAGAATGTGTACAAGCATATACGTCAAAATCGCGAATTGCCCGAGGCAGAGCGTATGCCAATAATAGAGCTTGTGTATAACGCTTCACGCGAAGTGCGCATGCCTATACTCAATTCTACGTTGATAATAGTAGTGAGCTTTGCACCGCTTTTCTTCCTCAGTGGTATGGAGGGCCGTATGCTCATCCCCCTTGGCATAGCCTTCGTCACAGCCCTCTTTGCGTCAACGCTTGTAGCTCTCACGCTCACCCCCGTGTTATGTAGCTACCTGCTTGGCAAGAGCAAGGGCGAGATGCCTAAGGAAGCCTTCTTGGCAGTATGGCTTAAGAAATATTACGAGCGCGCATTGTTGTGGGTACTTGCCAATACACGCAAGGTGATAATAGGTACTGCCGCATTGTTCGTTGCAGCCATAGGAGTATTCTTTTTCTTAGGCAGCAGTTTCCTGCCCAAGTTCAACGAAGGCTCGTTCACTATCAATATCTCATCGCTACCAGGCATATCCCTCGAAGAGAGCGATTCTATCGGTGCACGTGCCGAACGCTTGCTACTTCAGGTTCCCGAGATAAAGACCGTGGCACGCAAGACCGGACGTGCCGAGCTTGATGAGCACGCCCTCGGTGTAAACGTAAGCGAGATAGAGGCCCCCTTCACCCTAAAAGACCGCAGTCATGAAGAGGTGCTCAACGACGTGCGCAAGCGTCTGTCTGTACTCGCCGGAGCTAATATCGAGATAGGTCAGCCTATATCTCACCGTATCGATGCCATGCTCTCGGGTACCCAGGCAAGTATTGCCATCAAACTATTTGGCACCGATCTCAACCGAATGTTCACCATAGGCAATCAGATAAAGAATGCCTGCCAGAACATAGATGGTATAGCCGACCTTAACGTTGAGCAGCAGATAGAGCGCCCCGAGCTTAAGATAGTGCCACGCCGCGAACTACTTGTACGCAACGGTATTACCCTTCCCGAGTTCAACGAGTTCCTCGCAGTCAACCTTGCAGGTGAAACTGTATCGCAGGTGTATGAGGCAGGACGTGCCTTCAACCTCGTTGTTAAAGCTACCGACTATGATGAGATAAGCGACCTCGTTATCGACACGCAAGATGGACGTAAGGTTCCACTTAGCGATGTTGCAGATATAATATCAAGTGCCGGCCCCAACACCATCAACCGCGAGAACGTACAGCGCAAGATAGTAATCTCCGCCAATACCAGCGGTAGAGCCTTGAGCGATGTAGTGGCAGATATCAAGGAAGCCGTATCAGAGGAAGTTCAGTTGCCTGAGGGGTATCATATAGAATATGGTGGTCAGTTTGAGAGTCAGGAGAGTGCCAGCCGAGTGCTTTATCTCACTTGCATTCTCGCCATCATCGTAATCTTCTGCCTTCTTTTTATGCAGTTCCGCAATGCAATGGAAGCCGGAGTTATACTTCTCAACCTCCCCTTGGCTCTCATTGGCGGCATCTTTGCAATAGTGTTTACCACGGGCGAGATAAGCATCCCAGCCGTTATTGGTTTCATCTCGCTCTTTGGTATCGCCACACGCAATGGTATGCTGCTTATCACCGAGTACAAGCGCTTGCGCACAGAGGAAGGCAAGAGCATACGCCAAGCCATCATCGAAGGCTCGCTCTCGCGTCTTAACCCTATCCTCATGACAGCTCTCACCTCAGCTCTCGCCCTAGTACCGTTAGCACTTGGTGGCGACCTTCCCGGCAACGAGATACAGTCGCCAATGGCAAAGGTTATACTCGGCGGACTTATCAGTTCCACATTACTCAACGCATTCATTGTACCTATTATATATGAAAAGATTTCTAATCGCCACAATCGTGGCATTCAGCACGTATAGCATAGCCTTCGCCGACAATATCGGCGATGTGCTTAAGCAGGTAGCTGCCAACAACCTCACCTTGCAAGCGCTTGCTCACGACAATCAAGCAGATGTGCTCGACATTAAGGCATCCAACAGCATTGGTGGCCCGTCTGTAGAGTACAGCCCGTTCTTTACCAAAGGCTACTCAGGCGTGGCAGAGAGCGAACTCGTGGTAAGTCAGGAAATAGACTTCCCTACAAAGTATGCCGCACGCAACAAGCAGGCAAAGATGCAGCACACCGTAGGAGAGCAGCTTCTTGCCAAGCAACGCCGCGACATATTGCTTCAGGCGCAGCTCCTCTGCATCGACCTTATACGTCTCAACCAAACATTGTCTATGCTCCACGAGCGACTTGCCAACAGCGAGACATTGTTGCAGATGTATCAGAAGCGTATGGATGCAGGTGATGCCAATGCCCTTGAGCTTAACAAGGTAAAGCTTGATTGTATGGAGGTGCGTACCCTTGTCAACGAGGCGCAAGGCGAACGCACATCTCTTTTGCAGCAACTAAAGCAGCTCAACGGTGGCAAATCTATTGACGTTACAGATACCGTACTGCCCGAATATCCACAAATAACAAACTTCGAGTCATACCGTGCCCTTGCTCTTGCCTCTGATGCCGATGTGGCTGTGGCGCAGACGGCACTACGCGCAGCCGACATGAACCTAAAGTTGCAAAAGAACGAGTGGTTGCCTAATATATCCTTTGGCTATCGTCGCAACACCGAGCATGGCGAAGGCATCAATGGTTTTCTCGTTGGCGTAAACTTTCCTTTATATAGCAACAGCAACAATGTCAAGGCTGCACGGCAGCGCAAAGAAAGTGCCCAGTTGCAGGTGTTGCAGGCACAGAATGAGGCAGAGGCATCCATGCGCACCAACTACGAGCAGTTGCAGGGTTTGCAGCAGGTTATCGACCACAGCGATGTAAAGCTCCTGCAAGAGTCGCTCGACCTCTTTGCCAAGGCTTTGCAGCAGGGCGAAATAACCGCCCTTGTCTATTATGTCGAGATAAACAGCATCTACGAGAAGCTGCAACGACACATCGACCTGCATTGCCAGAGCGTGAAGCTATTGGCAGAACTGCATAAAGCAGAGCTATAAAAAATGATAAATAAGTAAATGTTTTTCTTCATAGTAATTATGAAGAAAAACATTTTTTTTAATTTTGCAATGATATAAAGTCCTAACTCAATAGTAATATTCAAACCATTCAAGATAATATGAAGCAGAACAATGCGTTTATTCAGAAGCTTATGTCGCTATTCTTCATTGTGTGCATGCTTTCTATTGCCGCAATCAATCGCGACAACAAGTTGTTTGGATACGATCTTGGCGAGGCTGATAAGCAATCTACTGCGGTTGCCTCCAATAACGACACGCTCAGCGTGCAGCCTGATGGCTCTTTTGTTGTCTACACCAAGCCGCTTGCCAATGATGTGCAAGGCTATGGCGGTCCGGTCCCGCTTCGTATACATGTAAGCAAGGATGGTGTAGTTGCTGCTATAGAAGCCGAGCCTAATGCCGAGACACCCGATTTCTTCAACAGTGCTAAGTCGTTGCTGACCCGTTGGCAAGGCAAGACCATTGACAAGGCAATGGCAGAGACCGATAATGTGGATGCTGTGTCGGGCGCAACCTTTTCGTCAAAGGCCATTATAGCCAATATGCAGCGTGGTCTGACCTATGCCAAAAGACATGCTGCTCAAAGCAAAGCCACCGCTGATGTGTCAGAAGCTAATGCCGAAGGCTCAGTCTCCTCATCTGCGAGCGTATTGACCATTGGTGGCATTGCAGCCATTATCGTGGTTCTTTTGGGGGCTATTGTGCCTTTGTTCTATAATAGTAGACGTTGGCATACTGTGCAACTCGTGCTCAACATCGTTGTGCTTGGCTTATGGACGGGTACCTTCGTGTCTTTCACCCTTCTTATGCGACTCTTTTCGGGAGGCATAAGCCTTGTCACACTCGCTACGCTTGCCGCTCCATTGCTTATGGTAGTAGTGGCTCTGTTCTATCCTTTGTTAGGTAAGCCCGGACACTATTGTGCTCATATCTGTCCATTTGGTTCGGCACAAGAGCTTGCCGGAAAGCTTGCACACCGCAAGCTTCGCGTTCCCGTGCGATTGAACAAGGCTTTAAATCTATTTCGCACCGCTCTTTGGGCTGTGCTTATGATATTGTTGCTTACCGGCACGTGGGCTGCATGGATCGACTACGAGCTCTTTACAGCCTTCCTATATTCATCTGCATCCGTATGGGTGATAGTGCTTGCTGTGCTGTTCCTTGTCTTGTCGGTTTGGGTTCCGCGTCCTTATTGCAGGTATGTATGCCCAACGGGCACATTGCTTAGAGGTTTTAAGCGTTGATGGTGTAGGCTATTAAAATCGTCCTAATCCCAAAATTCCTACTAACTTTTAGGATTGTAATCCCAAAAGTTAGTAGGAATTTTGGGATTATTCCATTTTTTCTTTATCTTTGCCCCAACTAATTAAACATACATCAATGATAGAACGACAGCTTCAGAAAAAGATAGAATCGCGTATGTTTGCCGGTAAGGCAATTATCGTTATAGGAGCACGGCAGGTTGGCAAGAGTACGCTTTTCAGGATGATACTTGAAAAGCAGGACTGCAAAACACTGCACTTGAATTGTGACGAGCCAGAGGTAAGAGATATGCTAACTAATATCAATACCTCCGAACTACGTCTTCTAATAGCCGATAACAAGATTGTTGTCATTGATGAGGCGCAGCGAGTGGAGAATATAGGTATGACCTTAAAGCTTATTACCGATAATTTTCCTACGGTGCAGTTGCTTGTTACGGGGTCTTCGTCGTTTGAATTGCAAGACAAGCTCAATGAGCCTCTTACCGGGCGCAAGTTCGAGTATCATTTATATCCGATATCAACAGCAGAGCTATTTAATAGCCAGGGATTGTTAGGAGTGAGGCAAACTCTTGAGCAACGACTTATATATGGCTCATATCCAGACATTATAAACCATGCCGATGACGCAAAAGAGTTGCTTGCAAACCTTGCCGGTAGCTATCTTTATAAGGATTTGCTATCGCTTGAGAGTGTACGCCGACCGGTATTGCTTGGCAAGTTGCTCACGGCTCTTGCGCTACAGGTATGTAGCGAGGTATCTTATAATGAACTTGCACAGACCGTTGGCACCGACAATAAGACGGTAGAGAAATATATTGATTTGCTTGAGAAGTGCTATATTGTGTTCAGATTAAATGGTTTCAACCGCAACCTGCGCACCGAACTGAAGAAGGGTAAGAAGATATACTTTTATGACAATGGTATACGCAACGCCATTCTTCAGAATTTTGCGCCCTTATCATTGCGCCAAGACACTGGAGCTTTGTGGGAGAACTTCATCATAAGCGAGCGCATTAAGACTAATCAATATTCGGGTCGTTATGCTAATAGTTATTTCTGGCGCACTACACAACAGCAGGAGATAGATTATATAGAAGAGTGTGATGGGCAGTTCACTGTCTTTGAGATGAAGTGGAATCCGCGTCGCGCCAATACTCAGTTTCCATCATCATTCCTTAATGCGTATGATGTAAAGGAGACAGCTGTTATTACGCCAGACAATTGGATGGAGTGGGTGGTTTGATGTGTACTGAAAGTCCTTCTCTTTGCCAGTTGGTTTGGATTTGATACTGGTTTTTCTGCTGGTTGGTTTGGATTTGACACGAAAATCAGCGAAAGTTGGTTTGGATTTGCTCGGTTTTTCGTCGAATTTTGGTTTGGATTTGAAAATATTGTGTATCTTTGTGATTGATTTATAACCATTTAGATATGTTCAAACGAATAGCACTCAATTATCTTCGCGACTGGGCACGTAAGGACGAACGTAAGCCCTTGGTTTTGCGTGGTGCCCGCCAGGTGGGCAAGACAACGCTTGTCAAGATGTTTGCCGAGGAATTCGACAATTACATCTACCTTAATCTTGAGGAGAACGAGAACGCTGCATTGTTTGCAGCCGACTATTCTTTCGACGATTTGCTGTCGGGCATCTTCTTCAAGGCAAATGTACGTCAGGACAACTGCCGCACACTTATATTCATTGACGAGATACAGAACGAACCTAAGGCTGTGCAGTCGTTGCGCTACTTCTATGAGAAGCGTCCCGACATATATGTTATAGCTGCTGGCTCACTATTGGAGAGTCTGATGGACCGTCACATATCGTTTCCAGTGGGTAGAGTAGAGTATATGGCTCTCCATCCCTGCACGTTTGTAGAGTTCCTTTTGGCTATAGGCGAGCAGCTTCTTGCCGAGCAGGTTGAGGCTGTGTCGGTACCTCAGTCGCTGCACAGCTATACGCTCGACCTCTTCAAGAAATACATGATAATAGGTGGACTGCCAGAAGTTGTTGCCAACTATGCACAGTATCGCGACATGGTGCGGCTTGGAGGCATATTCAATTCGCTACTCTCGGGCTATCGCGACGATGTGGAGAAGTATGCCGCCAAGCCGAAGGAGCAAGACTCCATACGCTATATTCTTAATTATGGCTGGACATCGGCTGCCCATCGCATACAGTTTGCCAAATTCACCAACTCCTCGTTTAAGTCGGCTGATGTGAGCAATGCTTTCCGTACGCTTGAGAAGACTCTGCTCCTCGAACTTGTCTATCCTCTTACGTCAACATCGTTCCCCATACTGCCCGACCTGAAGAAGAGTCCAAAACTGTTATGGCTTGACACCGGTCTGGTCAATTACGTAGCCGGAATGCAAGAAGAACTGCTCTTCACTACCGACAGCGACGAACTCTGGAACGGAGACATTGCTGAACATATCGTAGCTCAGGAACTTCTCGGCGCTACAACTATGTTTGGCGAGAAGCGTATGTTCTGGGTGCGCGATGCTCGCAACTCTCAGGCAGAAGTAGATTTCGTGATACGCTATAAGTCGCATCTGCTGCCCATCGAGGTAAAGACTGGCAACAATTCAAAGCTCCGCTCCCTGCATCAGTTTATGGAAGAGTCGCGTGAGAATATCGCCCTACGATTGTGGAACGGTCCGCTGACCTCCGATGTCATCACCCGAACCGACGGCCGAGCATTCACTCTCTACAACATTCCGCTTTATTATGCAGGCCATTTGGACAATTGGCTTAACTCCTTAACTTCTTAACTTCTTTCGCTCGTGAAGTTCTTGCTAAGCAAACTGCCAAACCGAGCGAATTGACAAATTGTCAATTATTTGTGTCTGTTTGTCTAAAATCTGCCAAATCTGCTTACTATTTAACATTTCTGCCTTCATTTTTTCATTGGCATGTAAGTTGCGATAAGGATAGTGCAAGCCGAGAGAAACAAGCTCGGGGCAAGCAAAACGATAAATAAACAACTAAAATATAATTGGAGGTTTTTGATATGTTACCAGTAATGAGAAATTCTTGGATGCCTGAAGTTTTCAACGACTTTTTCGACACTGACTTTATGCCACGTACAAATGCTACGGCACCGGCAATCAACGTTAAGGAGACCGAACACGAGTATACAGTAGAGCTTGCAGCTCCTGGCATGAAGAAGGACGACTTCAATATCAATATCGATAACGATGGCAATTTGCACATCAAGATGGAGCAGAAGAACGAGAAGAAGGACGAGAACAAGAAAGAGCATTATCTGCGTCGCGAGTTCTCTTATTCAAAGTTCGAGCAGACTCTTATCTTGCCTGACGATGTCGACAAGGAGCACATTGCAGCCAATGTCAACGATGGTGTCTTGACTGTTGCCCTTCCTAAGGTTGAGAAGAAAGAAGAAAAGACAACACGCCAGATTGAGGTCAAATAACTTAGTTAGTGTGTTGTGAAATTTTGTCACAAACATATAATTTTAAGGAAGAATGAAAGCCATGTTTGCTTCATTCTTCCTTTTTTTGTTATTTTTATCCGGCAGAACATCCGCAGCCCAAGGACAAGTTTAAGGAAGAGAATATATCGTATAACGTCCACAAGAAGTAAAACTATTTCTGCATTACTTCCAGCAAAGCCTCTCTCAGGTCTTTACCAGCAGCAAGCCCCAGCTTCTTGCGTATGTATATACGTACAGAGCTTATGTTGTTGGCGTTTTTGTGTAGGATTGAGGCAATCTCTATTATAGTCTTGCCACCGATAATCAATCGGCATACCTCCTGCTCTGTAGGCGTCAATGTGGGCAACACAGATGAGATATTGGCATGTTGCATTCGTCGATGAGCCATTCGTTGCTCCACAGCCCTTATAAGGTTAGCCTCTGTACGCTCGTCAAGATGGTCGAAGAAGTCGTTTATGTCCTTTTCGCTTTGTCCTCCACGTCCTAATTGTATATAAGCCAACAGCTCGGTCTTGGTCATGTGGAAGGTTGATAGCACTCGGTTAAGTGTAGAGTGATAGTCGGCATTTTCCCGTTGCATACTTCTTATTCCCCGCCTTATCATTTCGCCAAGAATACATGTAAAAATCTCCACAATAACGAATATCACCACAATCTGTCTGTTTATTTCCCCGTCGGTGTATAGGTAAGCCGATGTTATCGTTGCGATGCTCATTAGGGCTAATATGGTTGGCATATGTCTTACGGCAGCCATTACCATATAGATTATCAGGGCGAGTGATAAAACCAGGTTAAACACAATAGTCTCCTCAAACCCATCCAGACGCTCCATTGCTACGTATACTATACGGGCACTTTCTGCCAACTGTGTCAATAATCCGAACGATGATATCGCCACAGTCAGCCTCATACGCTGCGTAAGGTACATAACCAGTATAGCAAGTGTTGCAGCCCACGACATTGCCGATATGGTATATAATATGGTGTCGCAGCGACCTATCATTCCTATGATATGCATAGGCACACCCAATACCACCGACAGACTGAGCATAAGGAACGTTATAAGGCACATTCGTTGTTGCCAGTTGTGGCTACGACGGTCAAGAAATATGGTTAGTCGTTGTATTAGTTTCGATTTCATTGTTTTCGAATTTTGTCGTACAAAGTTAGTCCCTTTTTGTGGATTTTACCCCTTTTTACCCCTCTTTTTTCACTCTTTTACGTTATTTTACGGTAGTTGTTTTTTGGTTGTATTGATTATTTGGTCTAATTTCGTGCCAAATAGTACTAAACTTTACAACAATCATGATGAAATTCTTACTCTCTAAACACTCTCGCAGCATATTTATATTTGCGTTGCTCTCGCTATTTATGTGTATGGCTGCTGGCAAGGCATCAGCCGCAGGACTCAACCCAGTTGTCAAAATCGACAAAACGTCCTATACAAGCAGTGGCACGGAGGTCACGCTTAGGTTATGGATGTTCAACTGGAAATATGCGGTTTTGAACCCAAAACAATACAACGCCCGTTTTACTGGCGATGTGTATCTCTACATCGACGACAAAGAGGTAGGCAAGCTTAACGACATGTGGGGTTTTATATCTGGTTCAGGCTACACTTTTCTTAAAGACACACCTGGTACTGTCGGCAAGTCTTCGGATATTAATCTTGATGGCACAAACGTAGGCACGGCACAATTCCAAGATTTTAAGAGTGGACAGACATACCCATACAACAGCAACACGACAGATAAGTCATGGTCTACCGTCGACCTTAAGCTCTCCTTTAACAAGTCATTCACCTATTATGGCCATAAGATTACGGTGAAGGGCAAATGGCAAGACCAGGGCAGCGGTTCTGTAGTAACAAAAGACGTGGCTCTCGACAACACCATCAACGGCTTCGTTCGTCCTGTCAATCTGTCGGCACAGCCTTCTGGCGACAAGACGATGTTCTCGTGGGAGCAGGAGGGCTACAACAATGAAGCGTCTACCCTCGGCAAGTGGATTGTATACAAGCACGAAGGCGACAATAATGTCAAGGTGGGCGAAGCGGCTGCCAATGAGCACTCACTCAGCATAGAGAAGAAGCAGTACAGCTGCTCGAATGGTTACATTATGACATTCCTCCCCAATGCATGTGAGGGGGAAGAGACTGTTTGTGGTCTTACAACTTCACTTGCTGCCACTGGACATAAGCCAAACGCCGATGATATCTGCCAAATGTGTGGGCATAGTTTCTTCCGTTATCATACATCCGACGGCAATATTGTGGATATATCAGGCAGAGACTTTGGTGCCAATGTTGTGTCGCATAAGGTTGTTGATGGTGAGTGCGTGATAGAGTTTGACGCTCCGATTACGCGAATCTCCAGTGCTGCATTTCAAAATAAAAAATTGGTAGGTGAACTTCGTATACCGAATACTGTGACATCAATCCAGAATGATGCATTCAATGGCTGTAGTGCTCTTACTGGAGATCTTATCATTCCAAATTCGGTAACAGAGATTGGCAATAATGCTTTTAACGGATGCACAGGATTCAATGGCACTCTAACGCTGTCAAGCAACCTGAAAACGATAGGGGACAACGCTTTCTACGATTGTTCGGGATTTACGGAATCTTTGACATTACCTAACTCAGTAACAACTATCGGAGAATCTGCTTTTGATGGTTGTTCGGGATTTACAAGTCTTAAGTTGTCAGATGCATTGACAGAAATCCCTACGAGAGCTTTTTTGCTTTGCAATTTCAAAGGCACTCTGACGCTGCCAAGTAGACTGAAAATAATAGGTGAAGGTGCTTTCTCTAATTGTACTGGATTTACGGGAGTGTTGACATTACCCAATTCAGTAACAACTATTGGAAAATCGGCATTCGCTTTTTGTAGTGGATTTACAGTTCTTAAGTTGTCAGAAGCACTGACTATTATCGATAGGTATGCTTTTCAGTGCTGTAATAATCTAACTATTGGATCAGAAAACCCGTCACAAGTGACGCTGCCTGAATCATTGGAAAAAATTGGATATGAAGCTTTTGTTTGGTGTGACCAGATTAAAACAATCAATTTCCAGTCGTTGCCTGAAGGCATATCAGAAATATTAGGTTTTGATATGCAGGAGACTGTCAGTTTGAGCGACGACTCATATATCAGCGACCAAGCAACCGGCACAGGCTACGCCATATCCTACACCCGCACGATATCGAACGACTGGGGCACACTCGTATTGCCTTACTCCTTGACGCTGACTGGCAACGAGCCTTACCGCCTGTATACTATTAGTGCAGTTTCTGAAAACGAGCTTGTATTAAAACAACTTGATGGAGAAGTGGCTGCCGGAACTCCATGCGTGGTAAAACGCAACGGCAGCGAATCAGAGCTGACATTTGGTAATGACGATGCAAAGTTGAATATGGCAATAGATGGTAAAACCGTTGGCGACATGACATTCAACGGCACTTACTGGACAAAGGAGGTAACCGACGGCTATGTCATTGCAAAAGACTGCTTCTGGAATGTGGCTGAACTGATGAAGAACAAACCTGAAACTGTGAAAGGCGTCAAGGTTGGTCCGTTCCGCGCTTGGCTCGACGGCAATGTGGCAAGCGGCCCTGCCCGACTCAGCATGCGCATCGACGGCTCTACTACTGGCATCGACGCTATTGATGCCCTCAACGATGCCGAGGCTGAATACTACGACCTCAGCGGAAAGCGTCTCGACGAACCACAGCGCGGCGTAAACATCGTGCGCATGAAGTCGGGAAAGACTAAGAAAATAATTATCAAATAACAAAAGACAATGCATAATACACCCAATACCACCCCTTAAATTTGCACCACATCGAATAAAATAAAATTAAATAACTATTATGGAAATATTCAATTTCAAACACCCACGCAGAGTATATCTCTACGTTTTGCTTTCATTCCTGATGTGCATGTTAGGAGCAAGCAGTATGTCTGGCAGAACAGCTCGCAATCCGATTGTGAAACTTATCTACGGTCCGAACTATTCGGACAATGGCACCGAGGTTACGCTTAAACTATGGATGTATAACTACGATGGCGACAACGCACATTTTATTGGTGATGTCAATCTCTGCATAGACGGCGCAGCAGTATGCAAGCTTAACGATATGTGGAGCATGATTTCCAATGTCTATTCCAGAGACGAGAAAAAGATTAAAGGCTTTGAGAATAGTGGCAATGTTGGTTCTAAAGGCACTATTATACTTAACAGTGAAGTAGTGGGCAATGCACAGTTCAGAAAAGCCCAAAAAGATCAGAAATGTCCCGATAATAGCAATACTGGTAAGTGGACCACTATCGAGCTTCAACTCTCTTTCAACAATTCGTTTTCTTATCGTACCCATACTGTAAGCGTGAAAGGCAAATGGCGTGACAGATGCGACGATAAAAATTATAACGATAAAGAATGGGACCTCCAGAATACTCTCCGCGGCTTCGTTTACCCCACCAAATTAGAAATAAGTAATGATTTTTCTAATACTTCTAAAAAAGTAAGAATTTCATGGTGGATGTCTGGGTGGACTGATAATGCAGCTCGCCAAGGCAAGTGGCTGTTATACAAATACGAGAATAACAAATATGAAAAAATAAAAGAATTTAGCAATAACCGATACTGTAATCAAACATTTATTCCTAAGGAATTCAACTGTTTTGCAAAATATTATGTCACATTCAAACCAGATGTGCTAAGCGAAAAAGCAATCATCAGCGGTCTGACTGAATCATGTACCAAAGGAGGTCATGAATTAAGAAATAACGAAATATGCACAACATGTGATCATAGTTTCTTTAGGTACACCACAAATGACCGTAGGATGGTGTCTCTTGCCCCCAATATGGATTTTGGTGCAAAGATGCTGTCGCACACTATTGACAACACAGGCAATTGCACAATAGAGTTTGAAACCCCCATCACGCAGATACCAGACGGGGCATTTAAAAACACCTCAATAAATAATTATTTTTTGAGAATCCCGTCTTCTGTAGCAACCATAGGTGCTTATGCTTTCGCCAATACTTCTATCACAGGAACTCTTACCTTTCAAGACGTAACAGAAATCGGCGAAGGAGCATTCGAGAATTGCAAAAATATTTCTTCTCTGAACTTCGGTTTTTCTCTGAAAAAAATTGGAGACAAGGCTTTTAACGGATGTACCTTCCCTATAGATCTTTCAATACCTAATACGGTAACAGAGATAGGCAATTACGCTTTCTATAAATGCGGAGAGATTAGGAAGTTGACATTGTCGACAAGTTTGGAAAGAATCGGTTCCTATGCATTTGCTGATTGCAAGAATATTGGCGGCAACCTTCTCATACCCAGTTCCGTCAAAGAGATTGGCGATGGAGCATTCAGTAATTGCATAGGATTCTTTGGCACTCTAGAAATGACACATCCATCAAGAATTGATAATTTGATAAAGATAGGGAAAGAAGCTTTTGCTGGTGTCCGAAACATTACCGGTGCGCTTATGATACCCAATACCGTTAAAGAGATTGGTGATGGAGCATTCCGTGGTTGCATTTCGTTCGATAAACACCTGACATTGTCGAAGAACTTAACAAAAATTGGAAAAGAGGCATTCAGTGGTTGTAAAAAACTGATAGGCAACCTTAGCATACCTAACACTGTGACAGAGATTGGTGACAACGCATTCTATGGCTGCGAAGGACTTAATGCCTATTTAACAATATCTGACAAATTGCAAAGAATTGGTAACTATGTTTTTTACGGATGCTCTAGACTTATCGGCGGCCTCACCATACCCAATTCTGTAACGGAGATTGGAGATGGCGCATTCAGTAACTGCTCTTTATTTAATGGCCTGACATTGTCGAATAAACTGACAAAGATTGGAAATCAAGCTTTTATGAATTGCAGAAGTCTATCAGGAGAACTTGTAATTCCTGCCTCGGTGACGGAAATTGGAAATAATGCATTTTCTGATTGCCTAAATCTAAATGCAGTAACAGGACAAGTGACGCTGCCTAAATCATTGGAAAAAATTGGTTATTATGTTTTTGGTAATACTAATATTAAGACTGTTAATTTCCAGTCATTACCAGAATGTATATCGGGATTCTTAGGTCAGGAGAAGAAGGCAGTCAGTCTGAGCGACGAATCATATATCAGCGACAAGGCAAGCGGCACAGTTAATGAAATATCCTACACCCGCCAGATGTCGAACAACTGGGGCACACTCGTGTTGCCTTACTCCTTGACGCTGACTGGCGATGAACCTTACCGCCTGTATACCATCGACAAGATGGAGGGCGAGGAACTTGTATTGAAACAACTTGAAGGCGAAGTGGCAGCCGGAACTCCATGCGTGGTAAAGCGCAAAGGCAGCGAAGCAGAGCTGACATTTGGCTCTAACATTGCAAAGTTGAATATGGCAATAGATGGTAAAACCGTGGGCGGCATGACATTCCGCGGCACTTACTGGACTGAGGATGTCAACAGCGGATATGTAATATCAAAGAACAGCTTCTGGAATGTTGAGGAACTGAAAAATTCGACTTCGGTTAATGGCGTCAAGGTTAATCCGTTCCGCGCTTGGCTCGATGGCACTTCTGCCAAAGCCCCTGCCCGACTCAGCATGCGCATCGACGGCTCTACTACTGGCATCGATGCTATTGATGCCCTCAACGATGCAGAAGCAGAATACTACGACCTCAGCGGCAAGCGTCTCGACGAACCACAGCGCGGCGTAAACATCGTGCGAATGAAGTCGGGAAAGACAAAGAAGATAATTATCAAATAACAAAAGACAATGCATAATATTAAACAACTTTATCGTAAACATTTCGGCAGAGCAGTAGTCTACACGCTGCTCTCGCTGTTCTTGTGTATGGCTGGTGCGGGAAAGGCGGCAGCCGTAGAATTCACCTACAAGCCTCAGGTGAAAGTTATCAGCACAAACTACACAAACAGTGGCACAGAAGTAACGCTCAAATTATGGATGTACAACCTTGCAGGTGGCTCGTCACGCTTCATTAAGAATAGAACTGTTGAATTATATATTGACGACCAACCACAATCATCACTTTTACTCAATAATTTGTGGCAAAAGATAAGCAATGCTGAAGAATACGAGATGAGAAATTCTTTAACCCCTGGTCCAGTAGGCAACAAAATAAATATTTCGTTCAACTATAAATATATTGGCACAGCACAATTCTCCAATCTGCAAATTTATCAATATAGCGAAAATGACGGTAAAGGCACCCAATCGCAACGGTGGTGCACTATCGAATTGAAGCTTTCCTTTGACAATACTTTCTCCTACTACGGCCATAAAATAAGCGTGAGAGGCTTATGGCAAGACTATAGTGGAGCACATCCTATAACCGAATACGTGTCACTCGACAACACCATCGGTGGATACGTTCGTCCTACTAAAATGATAGTGAGGTCTTATGACAGCAGAAAAATGAGGTTGTCGTGGGAGATTCAGGACTATAATGGGTTGGCATCTAAAGAAGGCAACTGGATTATATACAAGTGCGAAAATGGCAAACGCGAGAAAGTTGGTTCCAAGAGGTATAATTATTACTTTAGTTATGATATATATAAGGAAAAGTATAATTGCTCGGCTACCTATGATGTGACATTCCAACCCATACAATTCACTGCATCCGACACTATTTGCGGCCTTACCACTTCAGTTGCTGCCACTGGACATCAGCCTAACGCCGATGATGTCTGCCAAATCTGTAATCATAGTTTCTTCCGTTACACGACTTCCGACGGCAAGATTGTGAATAACATAGATAATCCAGATCAATTTGGTGCAAACATCGTGGCGCATAGTGTTGTTGATGGCAAGTGCGTGATAGAGTTTGACGCTCCGATTACAAAAATTCCTGCATATGCATTCTATAAATGTAAAAATCTTACAGGAGACCTTGTCATACCTAATTCGGTCAAAGAGATTGGCGAAAAGGCGTTTTACGATTGCACTGGATTCAATGGCACTCTAACGCTGTCAAATGCTCTGAGTGTAATCCCCGAGGATGCTTTTAGATATTGTTCCAGTCTTACAGGAGACCTTGTCATACCTAATTCGGTCAAAGAGATTGGCAACAGTGCTTTTGGCTATTGCACTGGATTCAATGGCACTCTAACGCTGTCAAATAAACTGGAAACAATAGGGAGAAGCGCTTTCTTAGGATGTTCAGGATTTAAGGGATCTCTGATATTGCCCAACTCATTAACAACTATCGGGGAATTGGCTTTCCAAGAATGTGAGGGATTTACAGAACTTACGTTGCCAAATGCTCTGAGTGTAATCCCCGACCAGGCTTTCTATGGATGTAAAAGTCTTTTAGGAAATCTTGTTATTCCTGCCTCGGTAAAGGAAATTGGAAGGTTAGCATTTAAATCATGCACAGCTCTAAATGGGGATTCGGAAAACCCGTCACAAATAACGCTACCTGAATCATTGAAAAAAATACATGATTATGTTTTTAGCTATTGTAACAATATTAAAACTATCAAGTTACAGTCATTACCAGAAGGTATATCGAGAAACTTAGGTGTTCGTACGCAGACAGTAAGTCTGAGCGACGACTCATATATTAGCGACAAGGCAAGTGGCACAGTTAATGAAATATCCTACACTCGCGTAATGTCGAGCAACTGGGGCACACTCGTGTTGCCTTACCCCTTGACGCTGACTGGCAACGAGCCTTACCGTCTGTATTCCATCGACAATATGACTGGCGAGGAACTTGTATTGAAACAACTTGAAGGAGTGGTGGCTGCCGGAACTCCATGCGTGGTAAAGCGCAACGGCAGCGAAGCAGAGCTGACATTTGGCGCTAACAAGGCTAAGTTGAATATGGCAATAAATGATCAACCTATGGACGGCATGAAATTCAGCGGCACTTATTGGACTAAGGACGTTACCGACGGCGATGGTTATATCATTGCCAAAGACTGCTTCTGGAATGTAGAGAAATTGAAAGGGGTGAGTTCGGTTACTGCCGTCAAGGTTGGTCCGTTCCGCGCTTGGCTCAGTGGCACTTCTGCCAACGCCCCTGCCCAACTCAGCATGCGCATCGACGGTTCTACCACTGGCATCAACGCATCGGAGGCTCTCGACGCATTGAATGATGCCGAGGCAGAATACTACGACCTCAGCGGAAAGCGTCTCGACGAACCACAGAAGGGCGTAAACATAGTGCGCATGAAGTCGGGAAAGACTAAGAAGATTATTATCAAATAACAGAACTATTGAAAGTTAAATCAATAAACATAATTAATAACGAAATAAAAACAATATGGAAAAGAAAAAGTATCATAAGCCCCAAATCAATGTTATCGCTATCGATGCTGTAGGAATTATGGCTGGGTCGGAAACTATTCCAATAGGTAGATCTGGATCGGGAAATGAACCAGAGCCTGACAATGATGGATTTATTTATGGAGAATAGTCAGCCACGTAGTCTTGTGGAATGAACATGGCAAGACAGTAGTATATGGGGGTGTGGCATCATTAGATAGATTATTCGTAAAAGCAATTAAAATCTCCGTTCCGTGTCTTGGAATGTCCGTTCGGTGACGCGGAACGGCCATTCGGTGACACGGAACGGCCATTCCGTGACACGGAACGGAACTTAAAAAAAGGTTCACCCCTCATATCGGGCGAACCTTTATTTTTTACCTTATTAATCTATTCTTCTTAGATGTTATTTGTATTCGTGTATAGGCAGCTCCCCGTTTAGAGCTCCGAGGGCATTAAAGGCAAGCGATTCCATTTCGCCCTCGCCAGGCAGTACCACAACGGGAGCAAGGAAGTCTACTTGTTTCTTTATTTCCTCTACACAGTATTTGCTGTAGGCAATACCTCCCGTAAGAATAATGGCTTCTGCCTTGCCCCAAAGCGCCACGGCCATGGCGCCTATCTGCTTGGATATGGTGTAGAGCATAGCCTCAAGCACCTCGTGGTAAGGCTCCTCGCCAGCCTCGGCGCGGCTCGATATCTCCTTCATATCCTTTATGCCCAACAAGGCCTGGCAACCGCCGTAGCCTGCAAGCATCTTCATCACTTGGCTTTCCTTGTATTTACCCGAGAAGCATAGGCGTACAAGTTGGTCGGCAGGCAATGTTCCCGAGCGTTCGGGAGCAATAGGACCGTCGCCGTTAAGGGCATTGTTCACGTCGATAACCTTGCCAAGATGATGAGCCGACACACATATGCCGCCTCCAAGATGTGCCACAATGATGTCCATATTCTCGTATACCTTGCCGCATGTCTTGGCATATCGGCGTGCTGCAGCCTTGGCATTGAGGGCGTGGAATATAGACTCGCGCTTCATAAAAGGCAGTCCGGTGTAGCGTGCGCGTGTCATCATCTCGTCCACAACAACGGGGTCGGCCATAAATGCAGGACATCCACACTCGCGTGCAATATCGTCGGCAATGAGCGAGCCGAGGTTGCACACGTGCTGATGATGGGCATGGTGCAAGTCGTACTTCATCTGCTCGTTAACAGCATACACGCCGCCATGCAATGGCTTAAGCAAACCGCCACGACCTATTACGGCATCAAACTTCAGGGGAATGCCTGCCTCGCGCAGTAGATTCAGCACAAAGTCCTTGCGGTATTCGTACTGGTCGTCTACGGTCATAAACTTGTCTATCTCTTCTTGCGGGTGCAGACCGTCTGATGTCCACACCGCCTTGTCGTCCTCGTATACAGCCACCTTGGTAGATGTGCATCCGGGATTTATGACGAATATTCTTTTCATAGCAATTTGATTTTTCACTCTTCGTTCTTCACTCTTCACTTATCTAACTGCTCTCATGCACGCCACAGCTAATGAGTAGAACTTCGATTCAGCAGAGTCGGCACGCGATGTAACCACCACTGGGGCGGTAGTTCCAGCAAGCATGCCTGTAACTGTGGCATGGGCAAAATAAGTGATAGTTTTATAGAAAGTGTTGCCAGCCTCGATATCCGGGAACAGCAAGATGTCTGCATTGCCTACAACAGGCGACGCAATACCCTTTATGGCTCCGCTCTCGGCATCGCAAGCCGTCTTAACGTCCATAGGTCCATCTATGCAAACATCGCCGTATCGTCCCTGGGCGGCATATTGCTTAATATCCTGATAAGACAGCGTAATGGGGAATTTCTCGCTTATCTTCTCGGTGCAATGAGTAAGTGCCACGCGTGGTTTATCACCACCAGTAATGCTGCGCCAAGTTTGTGTTATGTATGTGGTGACTGCATCCAGCTGCTCGGTAGTAGGGAAGGGAATGACGGCAGCATCCGAGAAGAACAGCAATCTGTTCATGCTCGGTATCTGTGCAACTGCTATATGTGTAAGCACGCTGCCTTTAACCAGTATGCCATGTTCTTTGTTGAGCACGGCACGCAGCAAATTGTCGGTGTTTAGCGAGCCCTTCATCAGCACGTGGGCTCTATCCTCGCGCACCTCTTTAACGGCAAGCCTTGCGGCATCGTCGTCGTCGGTAGCCATAATGATGTTAACATGTTCGGGATAGTCGGCGGCAAGGCGGCAGGCAATGGTCTGCTTGCCTTCCACGGCAACAAGTGTAAACTGTGCGAAGTTTTCGCTTATGCTACGCTCAATCACCTCTTCTGTATGCGAGTCGGCAGGAGATGCTACGGCTACCATGACACGCTTTCCGGCAGAGCGTATGCGTTCGGGCAAGGCTTTAAAGTCAACAATAGGATTCATATGGATTGTTTGAGTTAAATTAGTCGGCAGTTGTTGATTGCTCAAATATTTACCGAATGTGCAATATTCTTTGGCAAAGATAGTGCAACTTAGTTGATTGGCAAAGTATTTCGGGTGGTTTTTTTACATAAATATCAAGATTTCATTAACTTTGCATTTAAAACCACTAAAACCACATCATCCACTTATGACAACATCCGAATTTATCCTTCAGCATCGTTTGTCCAATCCTCGCGACCTTGCCCTTCAGGCTCGTCGCTATCCAGATGTAGACATGCCTTATGCCCTAAATCAGATACAGGGTTGGCAGACGGCACGTCAGAAGTTGCCATCATGGGCATCCTGCGATGGTGTGGTCTATCCTCCGCATCTCAATATGGAGCAATGCTCGTCTGAGCCTACTGCCCGCTACAAGCAAGAGGTGGCGCTTCGTTGGCTCAATAAGCTTGGTTTAGGGCAGGGTGGAGCAACGACAAGCATGGCCGATCTTACGGGTGGATTTGGTGTAGACTTCTCCTTTACCTCTCGATGTTTTGCCTCGGCCACCTATGTGGAGCGCAATTCAGCCCTATGCGATGTTGTAAGCGGCAATCTGCCACGGCTTGGCATTAGCAACGCCAATGTGGTTTGTGCCGAGGCAGAAGACTATCTTGCCACGATGCCACAGCAGACAATGTTGTTTCTTGACCCGGCTCGACGCGACGAGCATGGCGCCAAGACTGTGCTCATAGCCGACTGTACTCCAGATGTGTGCCGTCTATTGCCGCATCTTATGTCGAAGGCACGCTTTGTAATGCTTAAGCTCTCGCCTATGCTCGACTGGCATAAGGCCATAGCCGACCTTAAAGGAACGGTGGACGAGGTGCATATAGTGTCGGTAGGTGGCGAGTGTAAGGAGCTGTTGCTTGTGCTTGCAGGCAAGGTTTCTGTTTCCTCGGGCGATAGTGACAACTTGGAGAATGGGGTGCGTGTATACTGTGTCGACATTATGCCTAAGGCAGATGCTGATGGCGAGTATAAGCGCAGCGAGTTTTGCTATACCATCGGTGGTGCAGCAGATAATATCCCAACCCCCAACTCTCTCAACTCTCAACTCTCAACTCTCAACTCTCAATTCCTCTTCGAGCCTAATGCCTCCATAATGAAGGCAGGATGCTTTGCCGAACTGTCGCAAGCATATGGTGTTGAGGCTATAGGTCCTAACAGTCATCTGTTTGTTTCATCGGGTAGGGTAGAGCAGTTTCCTGGCAGAGAGTTTGCAATAGAAGCTGTATGCACGCTCAACAAGCGTCAGCTAAAGCAGACACTTGGCACCCTGAAGCAAGCCAATATAGCTGTGCGCAATTTTCCAATGTCTGTAGCCGAGCTTCGCAAGCGCCTTAAGTTGAGCGATGGTGGCGATACATACATCTTTGCCACAACAACACGGGAGGGCGAGCACGTGCTTATAATCTGCCGCAAGTAGATAAAGCCTTTGTTTAATACGGCTAAAATCTTTAATTAAACATAAAATTAGCCAAGGTTTGTCCCTCCTTACAATTTGTATCAGTAACTTTGCAACTTAAAGTAAAACTAAAAACAATTCGTAACAATAAACAAATTAATAACATTCATAACAAACATGCAGAAGAAAAGCTTATTTATTCTATCAGCAGCCTCTGTGCTGATGATGTCGTCATGTTCGAAGCTCGGCGCTCTGTCAGCCGACAACTTCACCGTGACACCTAACCCTCTCGAGACTCAGGCAGGTCAGGTGCCTGCTACAATCAACGGTACATTCCCTGAGAAGTATATGAAGAAGAAGGCCGTTGTAACCGTAACTCCTGAGCTGCGCTATGCAGATGGCCAGGTTGCTAAGGGCAACAGCGCCACATTCCAGGGCGAGAAGGTTATGGGTAACGACCAGACTATCTCTTACAAGGTAGGTGGACGCTACACAATGAAGACAGCGTTCAACTATGTTCCTGATATGCAGAAGAGCGAGATGTACCTTACATTCGACGCCCGCATTGGCAAGAAGCAGCAGAAGGTTCCTGCCGTTAAGGTGGCCAACGGCGTTATCGCAACTTCTGAGCTTTACAAGAAGACTCTTGCCTCGGAGAGCGGCATCATCGCTCCTGACACCTTCCAGCGTGTAAACGAGAAGAAGCAGGAAGCCAACATCAAGTTCCTTATCAACCAGGCTAACATCCGCAAGAGCGAGCTCAAGAACAACTCTGTACAGGAGTTTGTCCAGATGCTTAAGAAGATTAATGCCGACCGCGAGGGCTTCAACATCCAGAATGTTGAGATTCAGGCTTACGCTTCGCCAGAGGGTGGCGTTAAGTTTAACGACCAGCTTGCAGGCAAGCGTCAGAACGAGTCGGAGAAGTATGTTAAGGGTACTTTGAAGCAGAATAAGGTAAATGCCGATATCGATGCACACTATACAGCACAGGACTGGGATGGTTTCCAGAAGCTCGTTGCTGCATCTAACCTCCAGGACAAGGAAGTTATCCTTCGTGTTCTCTCTATGTACGAGGATCCTCAGGAGCGCGAGCAGCAGATTCGCAACATGTCTGCAGGCTTCCGCGAGCTTGCCGACGGCATCCTTCCTGAGTTGCGTCGTTCACGCCTTATCATCAATTACGAGACAATTGGCCGCTCAGACGAGCAAATCGAGCAGCAGTATAAGGACGATGCAGCTAAGTTGAGCGCCGACGAGTTGCTCTATCTTGCTACATTCGACAAGACACCTGCCGAGCAGGAGGCTATCTACACCAAGACTACACAGATTTACGACAAGGACTATCGTGCATACAACAACCTTGCTGCCTTGGCTCTTGCAAAGGGCGATAAGGCTGCCGCACAGAAGTATGCCGAGAAGGCAGCTTCGCTTGGTAGCGACACACCAGAGGCTCAGGCCAATATGGGCTTGCTCGCTCTTGTTAACGGCAACGTGCAGGATGCAGAGCGCGCTATATCTAAGTCGGCTAACTCGGAGAACGTAAAGGCTGCTCTTGGTGCTCTTAACATAGCAAAGGGCAACTACGCTCAGGCTGAGCAGTACTTCGGCAAGACCAACAGCAATACAGCTGCCTTGGCACAGCTCCTTAACAAGAACTATGCAGCTGCCGCCAAGACTCTTGACAAGGTTCAGAACCCTAACGCCATGACCGACTACCTGCATGCTGTTGTAGCTGCTCGTCGTGGCAACAAGTTTGCTGCTTCTTCTTATCTCAAGGAAGCTCTCCAGAAGGATCCTTCGCTCAAGCAATATGCTGAGAACGACTTGGAGCTCTCGCTTCTGAAGTAATAAAACTATAACAATAAAAACTAAGAGGGTGTGTCAAAACTCAAACAATGCGGGCTGAAAGCCCAAATTTCGCCTAGCCCAGGGCAACGCCCTGGGTAAACGGATATTATAAATAATACGCCCTGTAAGGGCAAAAGCGTTGATAATGAACGCTTTTGCCCTTACAGGGCGCTTTGCTTTGGGATACATTACACCCAGGGCGCTACCCTGGGCTAGGAGCTTTTGCCCCTTCGGGGCGTACCACTTGCGACTTTTGACACACCCTCTTAATTATATTAGGAATGTTGTAATTGCCGGACATCCTCTGCTGTAAGCGGAAAGAGCAACGCCCATTACATCTATCCTTAAATGCCCAACAATATGAAGAAATATTCTCTTGTTTCGTTACTGAGTTTTCTCACACTTCTTCTTGCCTCATGCGGTACCGACAGCCGCCACTTCAAGATAGACGGTCATTTGCTGAACCTTAACCAAGGCGAGTTCTACGTCTATTCGCCTGATGGAAGCGTTACGCATGGCATGGACACTATAAAGGTGCAGGCAGGACGATTCAGCTATCTTGTAGAGTGCGACCGTCCTATGACCTTGATGATAGTGTTTCCCAACTTCACAGAGCAGCCTGTCTTTGCCGAACCAGGCAAGAGTGTAGACATCAAGGGCAACGCTTCGCACCTTAAGGAACTTACTGTCAAGGGCACCAAGGCCAACAAACTGATGAATGCATTTCGCGAGCAGATACTATCGGCATCGCCTGCCGAGATAAAGAAGTGTGCCATACAGATGGCCGAGGACAATCCAGAGAGTGCTGTAGCCGTTTATCTGGTGCGCCGTTATCTTGTAACTGTCGACCGTCCCGACTATACTACAGCCGCTCGTCTGCTAAAGCTTATTGTCGAGAAGCAGCCCGACAACCAGTTTGCAGCCAGTCTGCTTGCCTCGTGCAATGGCAAGACAACCATCAACAATGGGTCAAAGCTTCCACGTTTCTCTGCCAATGACATCAATGGCAAGGTTGTGAACAACGCTACGCTTGCGTCTGTTCCTAATGTGGTGTTCTACGTATGGGCAACATGGAACTACAGTTCAACATCACAGCTACGCCAGTTGGCCGACAAGGAACGCCAGTCGGATGGCAAGCTTAAGGTTGTAAGCATCTGTCTTAATCCCGACAAGAACTCGTGCCAGCGCACGTTGAAACAGTATGGTGCCGATAATATTACTACCATATGCGATGGCCGTATGGTGGATGGCGACTTGTTCAACAAGCTGGGATTGTACAATCTGCCCGACAATATATTGATAAAGAATGGGGCGATAGCCGAGCAGCATATCGAATTCAGCAGACTCATAGGCATGCTTTAAAGCGCATGCCTATCTTATAACCAGTCTTGTAAGACGCTCTTCTGCGAACGTCTCCCTTGCCACTCTCAGCAAGTCGTCTGTTGTCAAGGCGTCTATATGCTTGCACAGCCTTGTTATATCCTTCTGCCATCCATAGTGCAGATAACCTTTGGCAAAGTCGAGTGCAAACGATTCGCGCGAGTCGCAAGCTATGCCTATTTGGCCCTTAATCTGTTTCTTGGCAGCTCTAAGAGCCGCCTCGCTTAGAGGCTTCTCCATAACCTTGTCAAGCTCTCGCCTTATCAGGCGCAAGCAACGGTTAACGTTGCGTGGATCGCAACCGAAGTAAACGGCCCATAATCCTGTGTCCGAGTAGCTCTGAAGCATACTTTCCACCGTATACACAAGAGCATGGCGCTCGCGTAGCGACACATTAAGACGGGCATTCATGCCAGGTCCGCCAAGTATGTTGTTAAGCAGATATAAGGCTATGCGGCGATTGTCGTGCACGTCGTAGGCACGTGTGCCAATCATCACATGTGCCAGATGCGTGTCCATGTGGTGCTCTATGTGCTGTGCCTTATACGGCGGAAGTGGCGTGGCTGGAGCTGTTATTGGCGAAGCCATAGCCATTGATGACGGAAGAGATGTTATAGATGCAGTCGAAGCCTTCTCAAGCAACCTTACAAGTTTCTCAAACTTCACATCTCCATAAGCAAAGAACACGCAGTTGTCAGGTCTGTAATATCTGCGTGTAAAGCGCAGGGCATCCTCGGTCTTGTATGTGCGCAACTGTTGGGCTGTACCAAGAATGTTGTGCCCGAGCGGATGGCCCTGGAATATGGCATTCTCGAAGAGGTCGTACACAAGTTCGGAAGGCGAGTCGTTGTAGCTCTCAATCTCGTCTACAATAACCTCTACCTCCTTGTCTATCTCTGCCTGAGGATAAGTGCTGTTGAACACAATGTCGGTAAGCAAGTCCACAGCGCGGTCTATGTTATCCTTCAGTACGGCAGCATGATATACCGTCTCCTCCTTGTTGGTAAAGGCGTTTAGGTCGCCGCCAACACTCTCCAGATAGCCAAGTATGTTCATCGACGTGCGTCGGCTTGTGCCCTTGAATGTAGTATGCTCACAAAAGTGTGCCATTCCTTCTTCCTTGCCCTTTTCCTCGTTGCGTGTTCCGGCAGCCACGGCATAGCCACAATAAACCACCGGCGATGCCGACGGCAGATGAATAACGCGCAGACCGTTGGTCAGCGTATGTGTATTATAATTCATTTCAGTTGCTTTTTGTTTCGTTTTCTATACTATCTGCAAAGGTACACTTTTTTCGTATGTATATCGTTCATTCTTTGCCGTTTATAGTTCATTCTTTGTCGCTTATCATTCATTAACACACAAGCCGACACAATAATCGGTTATTTTCTGTAATTTTGTAGTCGTTATAATCTTATTTAATTACACCCACCTTACAAACCGATATATTTTATTAACAACATAACGTCTATGAAACATCTATTACTGACTCTGGCTGTAGCCGGCATGTCGCCATGCCTTATCTATGCAGCCGACACAACCGACAAGGTTCAACAGCCCACCTTTACCGAGTGGCACGACATGTCGGTTAACAATGTCAACCGTTTCCCTTCGCGCACATCGTTCTTTGCTTACGAGAACCGTGACGCAGCCTTGAAGGGCAACCGCGAATCGTCCTCAAATTATCTTTCTATCGAGGGCGATTGGAAATTCAATTGGGTAGAGAATGCCGACCAACGTCCTACCGACTTCTTCAACCCCTCTTTCAACGACGCTACGTGGAAGACCATGCGTGTTCCTGGCATTTGGGAACTCAACGGATATGGCGACCCAGAATATGTAAACATTGGTTTTGCTTGGCGCGGACACTTTAAGGACAATCCGCCTGAGGTGCCTACAAAGGATAATCACGTGGGCTCTTATCGCCGCACAATCCACATTCCTGATTCATGGGACGGACGTCAGGTTATTGCCCATTTCGGTTCGGTTACATCCAACATCTACCTATGGGTAAACGGCCACTTTGTAGGTTATGCCGAGGACTCTAAGTCGGCATCCGAGTTTGACCTTACTCCTTACCTTAAGAAGGGTGACAACCTCATAGCCTTCCAGACATTCCGCTGGTGCGACGGTTCTTATAGCGAGGACCAGGATTTCTGGCGTCTATCGGGTGTGGCACGCAACTGTTTCCTTTACTCGCGCTCTAAGACAGCACATGTAGACGATGTACGCGTAACACCAGATCTCGATGCTCAATATAAGAACGGCTCGCTTGCCGTAAACCTCAAGGCAAAGGGCAACGCTCGCTTCCTTGTTGACCTTATTGCTCCTAACGGCGACATCGTGAGCCGCAAGATTCTCAACACCACAAAGGTAAAGAAGAAGGCTGGCAAGAGCATTGCCGAGATTAACGCTACCGTTAAGTTCGACGTAGAGAATCCGCTTAAGTGGACAGCCGAGACACCTAACCTATACAAGGTGGTTGTAACGGTTCAGCAGAACAACAAGGATGTGGAGTCGGTTCCTGTTCGTACGGGTTTCCGCAAGATTGAGATTAAGAACGCACAGCTGCTTGTAAACGGTCAGCCTGTATACATCAAGGGTGCCAATCGCCACGAAATCGACCCAGATGGTGGCTACGTTGTGTCTCGCGAGCGCATGATTGAGGACATAAAGCTTATGAAGCAGTTCAACGTAAACGCTGTGCGTACATGTCATTATCCTGACGATCCCGAGTTCTACGATTTATGCGACGAGTATGGTCTATACGTTTGCGCCGAGGCAAACCAGGAGAGCCATGGATTCTACTACGGCGAGGATGCTATCACAACAAAGGAGATATTCGCCCTGCCTATACTTGAGCGCAACCAGCACAACGTGCAGAACCAGTTCAACCACCCGTCGGTTATCTATTGGTCGTTGGGCAACGAGACAGCCGACTCGAAGAACTTTACCGCCGCTAAGAATTGGATAAACCAGTACGACCCTTCGCGTCCTGTACATTGGGAGCGTGCCATCGAAGGTCCTAACACAGATATCTTTGCTGTTATGTACAACACACCAGAGGGTGTGGAGCAGTATTGCAAGGACCCATCTAAGAAGAAACCGCTCATCATGTGCGAGTATGCTCACGCCATGGGCAATTCCGGAGGTTCTATGCATGAGTATTGGGACCTCGTACGCAAGTATCCTACCAACCAAGGCGGATTTATCTGGGACTTCGTAGACCAGGGTTTACGCGCAAAGGATGCCAAGGGCAACACCATATATAAGTATGGTGGCGACTACAACTCGTACGACCCATCGGATAACAATTTCTGCTGCAATGGCTTTATCTATGCCGACCGCACACCTACTCCTCAGGCTTACGAGATAGGTTACTGGTATCAGAACTATTGGGTGGAGCCCGAGAACCTTCAAGACGGATGGGTTATTGTTAAGAATGAGAACTTCTTCCGCCCAGCCGACAATGTTTCGTTGTCGTGGGCTATCGTGGCCGACGGCATAGAATATCAGAACGGAACCATTGCCGATATCTCTATGCTCTCTCCGCAGAAGAAGATGAGATTGGTGCTGCCATACAAGTTGGACAATTACAAGGACCAGAAGGATGTTATGCTTAACATCGAATTCCGTCTTAAGAAGGACGAGGGACTGCTTAAGGCGGGCGACATCGTGGCTCATCAGCAGTTGCCTATACGCGAGTTTGCTGGCTCCGACCTTGCTGTTAATCCAGTAAAGACCAAGGCTGTAAAACTTACCGACAAGAAGAAGCAGCCGCAGATAACACTTGCTGCCGAGAACTTCGAGGTGCAGTTCGACCGTCAGACCGGATTCATGTCTAAGTATATGGTTGGTGGCAAGTCGCTCCTTGGCGAGGGTGGCTCGCTTAAGCCTAACTTCTGGCGTGCCGTAACCGACAACGACATGGGTGCCCAGTCGCAGAAGGAGCTAAAGGCTTGGCGCACACCAGAGCTTAACCTACGCTCTATCTCTGCCGACAAGAAGGCCAAGACTGTTACTGCCGTATATGATATGCCTACAGTTAAGTCGACCCTTACACTTGTCTATCAGGCCGAGGAGAATGGCGCACTTACCGTTACACAGCAGCTCAAGACCACTCCGGGTGCCAAGGTTTCCGATATGTTGCGCTTCGGTATGGTGATGAATCTGCCTTACAATATGGACCAATGCCAGTGGAACGGACGTGGTCCGGTGGAGAACTACTCTGACCGCAAGCTATCACAGAACGTTGGTATATACAAATCTTCTGCCGACAAGTTGTTCTTCCCCTATGTACGTCCTCAGGAGACAGGTACTATGAGCGACCTTCGTTGGTGGAACCAGACAGACGAAGGCGGCTTCGGATTCCGTGTTGAGAGCGACAAGATGTTCTCGGCTTCTGCTCTGCATTACGACCTTATGTCGTTGGATGAGGGCGAGGAGAAGCACCAGCGCCACTCGCAGTCGGTTGAGAAGTCGAAGTACACCAACCTCTTTATCGACCTTCTTCAGCAGGGCGTAGGTGGTGTAAACAGCTGGGATGCCGACGGACGAGCACGCAAGGGACACCGTGTGGAATATAAGGACTATACCTTCAAGTTCAGACTGTCACCAAAGACTGTTTATTAATAAGTACATTGGCGTATGCCAAACAAAAATCAAACAGCACGCTCCAATTGGGGTGTGCTGTTTGATTTAACCTTGCTTATTCTTTATTTAAGCCTAACTAACCTATATTGCATTATTATGGAACAACTACTCCATTACATCTGGAAACACCGCATACTGCCATTGCACGAGATGCACACTACCGACGGACGCACGGTGGAGGTGATTGACCCTGGATTGCACAACACACATGCAGGCCCCGACTTTTTTAATGCCAAGCTGCGCATCGGCGGTACGTTGTGGGTGGGCAATGTGGAGATACACGAACGCTCGGCCGACTGGGTGCTGCATCAGCACGACCAAGACCCTGCCTACAACAATGTGGTGTTGCATGTGGCGTCGGTTATAGATGCCGATGTGCAGACCATGGACGGGACGCATCCGCCACAGATGGAGCTAAAGGTTCCTAAGTATGTACTCAACAACTACCGCCGTCTGTTGGCTGCCGATCGTTATCCGCCGTGCCGCGACACAGTTATGCAGTTGCCTAAACTCACTATACATTCGTGGATGAGTGTGCTTGAAGCCGAGCGCCTTGCCGACAAGTGCGAAGCCATAAACCAGCGTGTAAAGATGGCTGGTGGCTCTTGGGAACAGGCTTTCTTTGCCACGATAGCACGCAGCTTTGGGTTTGGTGTCAACAGCGAGGCGTTTGAGCAATGGGCGGCACGGTTGCCGTTTATGCAGGTGGCTCATCATCGCGACGCTCCTTTTCAGGTTGAGGCTCTGTTTATAGGCTCTGCCGGATTGCTCGACACCACGACCATGAATGAGCGTCAACGGGCTGCGGCTACATCCGATGCCTACTTTAAGAGACTGCAAAAGGAGTGGAATTATCTTGCGCATAAGTTTAACCTTTCTGCCATGCCTCGGCAGACGTGGCGCTTCCTACGTCTGCGTCCTCAGAACTTCCCGTACATCAGATTGTCGCAACTGGCCCAGCTCTATTGCTCGCGACGTGCCGAACTGGCCAACATCACCACGTGTCAAAATATAGACGACATACGCAAAAGACTGCGAACGGAGACTTCCGAATATTGGCGGACACATTACACCTTCGGTAATGAGAGCCGCGATTGTGCCAAACATTTGTCTGCTGCTTCCATCGACATCCTCATCGTTAATGCCGTTGTGCCTATGCTGCATGCCTATGGCTGCCATCGGCAGGACGAGCTGCTTGTTAAGCGTGCCGCCGATATACTCGAATCGTTGCCTCCCGAGGACAATACACATATACGCCTTTGGCAAGAGTGTGGCATAACAGCCGACAATGCTGCCGACACACAGGCGCTTATACAGCTGCACACACGCTACTGCGAACGAAAGGATTGCCTAAGGTGCAGGTTTGGATATCATAGCATGAAGAGGGAAAAATAAAAACAATTAACGGCAATCACACGAACCATATCCGTGTAATTGCCGTTAGTTGTTTATTGTGCTATTACGTTTTGCCGTTAGTTGTTTATTGTTGCGTTACGCTTTACTTGCGCTCCCAAATATACAGATGTGATGTAGAGCCATGCTCGGGTGCATCCTCCTTACGGTTGCCGAAGAGGGCTGTATTGGCAGGAGTTACGAAGCAGTCGTTAGGATTAACTGTCTGCGTATCCTTAAGCACGCCGAAGGCATTGAGGTAGAACGCTGGTGTATTGGTGAACGAGATGGTTGTGCGGTTGAGCATAGCCTGTAGCTCCTCACGTGTCACATACTGTATTGCCGTCGGCATCCACGCGCTTGGTGTTGAAGTAGCTTGTTATCTCGAATGTAAGACCGTCGTTGTACGTATTGCGCAGATACTTCAATACGTCGGCGTTGATGCCGCTTGTAGATATTGTAATGCCCGTCTGCGAGTAGGTTGTGGTAAGGCGTACAATGTTGCCGTTGATGCTCATCTCCATTGTAGATGAGGGGCTGTTACCTTTTTCTTGTGAATATAAAAGTGGTTGTTTTATAGATAATGTTAAAAATAGGTCGCAAAGATATGAATAAAAATTGAAAACAAACGCAAATATACAGGAAAAATTAGCTAATCGGGTAGATGGAATTATAGAAGGTTTTGTGCGACTATCCGCTTCTGCTGTTTCGATTAGCCTCGTGACGTCTTTCGATTAGCCTCATGAGCTTATTCGATTAGCCTTGTGATGCCTTTCGATTGTTCCAATTAAGTCAGGAAGCAGCTGTTTTAAGTCACTATTCGGTGTGAATCACACGACAAAGTTGCTCCACTTCGCTCTCGAAAGTTTCGCGGTTTCGTGCCCGGCTCTTTATCGTGGAGCGATAATTATATATGGTTCGTGGAGTGTAGAACAGCAAAGCGGCTATTTCCGAACTCTCCTTAACTCCTAAACGTATCAACGCATAGATGCGCAGTTCGGTGGTCAGACGGCCCTTATGCGGAAGCACTATCTGCTCATCTTCCCTAAGAAGAGCATTAAATTCGGTTACGAACGAGGGATAAAGATCGAGGAACGCCGTGTCAAAGCTGTTCATGAATGTGGCAGCATCTTCCTCGGAAAGGCGCGAAGACGACGCGGTGTTAAGCAGATCGTTAACCTGCCCCACCTTTATCTTGCGCTTCACAAGAACCTCAAACTTGCTCAGTCGGTCGATGTATTTGGCACAAAGGTCGATGTAAAGCTTGGCGAGTCGTTCGCGGCGGCTGTTGGTATCGAGCAGACGAGAGTTGAGAGAGTTGAGCTTTTCGTTGAGCGACGACAGCAAGTGGTTGCTCTGAGAGAGTTCGTGACGATGACGCGCCAGCTGTCGGTTCTGACGGCTGTAGAAGTATAAGAGCACCACGACAAAGACGCACAGGACAGACACGCCCAGCAATGCCATTCTCATCAGGCTGTTCTGCGAGGACAGTTTCTCACGATATGTCGACACGATGACGGGCAGTTTCTGCGATATCTCGATGATTCGCAGGCGGTTGTTATAGTTCTTGGCATCGTCCATGGCAAAGTTGATGTAGCGTTCTGCCAGCAGGATGTTGTCGTCTCCCTTCTTAAACATATACATGGCGAGGTCTTGCATGGCAAGGTTTTCGCGCGTGCAGTTGAGCAGATCGCTGATACACGCACGGAGAATATACTCCTCATATTTACGGTTGTCGTTGTTGGCGCTGTAGTTGTTGGCTATGGCATACGACGCCATGGCATACCAGCGCGACTCCACGGGAGCCGTTTTCAAGGTCTTGAAGTAATGCTGTAGGGCGCGTTGGTCGTTTCGTTCCACATATATATAGTATTCTCCCCAGAAGAAATCATAATACGGGTCAGACGGACGGAGCATCGCAACAGCCTGCTTGAGGTAAGAGTCGGCACGGTCACGATAGCGCGGCGAATACATATTGTCATGACAATAGTCAGCCCAATAAATGTAGACGTAATAGTGTGTGATGGTGTAAGTGAAGCGCAGATCCTCGTCAAGCTTCACGGAATCAATCTCGTCGAGCAGTCCCATAGCTTCGCCGTAGAGTCCGCCCACCGCCAGCAGCGACGCTTTCTCAATGCGCGACTTGTCGTGATGGTATTTGTCGCCGATACGGTCAGCCAGCTGTATGGCTTTATCGACATACACCATAGCCGAGTCGAACTGAAAGACGAAGTACTCGTCGTACAGTTTGTCATAGGCAGAAAGGAGAGTTTCGGGCTTGCGGCTCTTTTCTGCCATGTTCTTATAAAAGTCGATGCGTGCCTGTTTCTTGCCGTAAATCTGCGATATGTTGTCCATGATGCTGTCCACACGCTGGATAAGATCACCGTTGGTGTCAGCCATTGCAGAAGATACAGTGGTAAGAAAAAACAGAAGAATGACTACGTAACGTTGCATAGAGAAATATTTTTGTAGTTATTTAGATTGCTGCAAATTTACATAAATTGCGCAAAACACACATATATCAAGCCACGTTTTTTGCGTGCCGTCACAGAAAAACCAGCAAATCACCTTGTCATTCATATAATACAGCTTTTTCAGACCATGTACTTCAGCTTCTGAAGACCATTTTATAACTTCCTAATTATCATATATTTACGTATTGACATAGTTCATTACAATGTACTTACATGTTACTTTCGCTAACAACTTACGGAAATAACACCTAAATTTGCAACCGTGAATTCGACCTAACAACTAAAAAAGAAAATAATATGAACAAAACCAATCGAAAATGGATCAGCCAGATTGTCGCATGTTCGTTTCTTGCAATGTTGCCGGCAGGCGCATACGCACAGAGCAAGACAATCCACGGCGTGGTGAAGGACGCCAATGGAGAGACCATCATCGGAGCCTCCGTCGGACAGAAAGGCACGAAGAATGCCACAGTAACCAATCTTGACGGAGAATTCTCCATCTCCGTTCCCGACAATGCAGTACTCGAGATTTCCTACATCGGATACAACAACCAGCGTGTTGCTGTAAACGGCAAGTCGTCGCTTGAGATTGTCCTGACCGAGGACGTACACAAGCTCAACGAGCTGGTGGTAGTCGGTTATGGCGTAATGAAGAAGAAGGACCTTACGGGAGCCGTCGGTTCGCTTGCCGCTAAGGACATGGAGAACTCGCCGGTGGCTAACATCGGACAGGCCATTCAGGGTAAGATTGCCGGTCTGCAGGTGGTGGACGCTGGCAAACCGGGCGACAATGTCACCATCAAGGTGCGCGGTATGGGATCGATAAACAACTGTGATCCGCTCGTCGTGATTGACGGCGTGCCCACCGACCTTGGCATCAATGCTCTTAATATGGCTGACGTGGAGCGTCTGGACGTGCTGAAGGACGCTTCGGCTACGGCTATATACGGTAGCCGTGGAGCCAACGGCGTGATCATGATTACCACAAAGAAGGGAAAGGAAGGCAAGGGACACCTTTCGCTTTCTGCCAACCTTGCCATACAGAACGCCACACGTACTCCCAAGCTGCTCAATGCCAGCCAGTATGCTGCGCTGAGCAACGACATGATGAACAATTCGGGCAACGCCGCCAACCCCGCTTGGGCTGACCCGTCGGCGCTCGGCAAAGGCACAGACTGGGTGGACGAACTGCTCCGCACGGGATATATGCAGAACTATACGCTCAGCTATTCAGGCGGCAGCGACCATCGGGGGCAACGAGACGGAATGGGCTTTGATGTCTTACATGGCACGCCTCAACTATGAGTATGCAGACCGTTACCTGCTCACCGCCACCATTCGCCGTGACGGATCGTCACGCTTCGGCAGAAACAACCGTTGGGGTACGTTCCCCTCTGTGTCGTTGGCTTGGCGTGCTTCCGAAGAAGAGTGGTTCCCGAAGAGCAATGTTCTCAGCGACCTTAAGATCCGTGCCGGATACGGCGTTACGGGTAGCCAGGCAAGCGTGGGCAACTACAGCTATCTGGCTTCGTACAACACCAGCGTCTATCCGTTCGGCAAGGCAGGAACAGAACAGTCGGCTCTCGTGTCTGCCACGCTTGCCAATCCCAATATCCATTGGGAGCAGGTGGCTCAGACCAATATCGGATTTGACGCAGCACTCTTCAATCAGCGTGCACACCTCACATTCGACTATTATATAAAGAACACGAGCGACATGCTCGTCAAGGCTTCCATTCCTATCACGTCGGGATTTGAGGACACAAGCACCACGTACACCAATGCGGGCAAGGTTCGCAACACGGGTTTTGAGGTTTCGCTCAACACGCTGAACATCCAGGGACCGCTGCAGTGGGAGACGGGCATCGTCTATACGTACAACCGCAACAAGATAAAGAGCCTAAACAGCGACGTTCCCTATTATATCAATCAGGTGAACAACTCGTACGTCACGATGCTTGCCAACAACCTGCCCATCAACGTGTTCTACGGTTATGTCACAGACGGAATCTTCCAGAACGAGCAGGAGGTGAAGAACCACGCCATACAGACCGGTGCCGAACCGGGCGACATCCGCTTCAAGGACCTCAACAATGACGGTGTCATCAACGACAACGACCGCACGGTCATAGGCAATCCTAACCCTACACATATCTTCTCAATGAGCAATACGCTCACTTGGAAGGGTCTGGAGCTGTCGGTCTACCTGCAGGGTGTGGCTGGCAACAAGATTTTCAACGCCAACAAGATTGACCTCACGGGCATGTCGGCTGCATACAACCAGCTCGACGACGTGCTCTCACGCTGGCATGGCGAAGGCACAAGCACCTCAATGCCGCGTGCCGTCTACGGCGACCCCAACCAGAACAACCGCGTCAGCGACCGATATGTGGAGAACGGTGCCTACTTGCGTCTGAAGAGCATCTCGCTCTCTTACAATGTGCCGCAGCAGTGGCTTCGCGCCCTTACGCTCAGTTCGGCACGCATCACCTTCTCTTGCGAGAACGTAGCCACCATAACCGGATACTCCGGCTTCGACCCCGAGGTGGGCGTCAACGGCATCGACCTCTCCAGCTATCCCATCTCGCGCACGTTCAATATCGGATTAAACCTAAACTTCTAACAAATTGAATCATTATGAAAAAGATATTTATTCTGGCTCTCAACATAGCGCTTGCAGGCTCGATGTGCTCATGCAGCGACTTCCTCGACCGTGAGCCAAAGAACACAGTCGACCCAGAGACGACGGTAGACGAGGACGTGGCTGTGTCGATGGCTAATGCCTGCTACCGAACTCTTCAGTCGTCGAATATGTACAACCAGCGCCTGTGGACGCTCGACATCGTTGCGGGCAACAGCGTGGTGGGTGCAGGTGGCGGTACGGACGGCATCGAGACCGTCCAGGCTTCCAACTTCACCACACAGAGCGACAACGGCATGGCGCTCTATTTGTGGCGTTCGCCATGGGTGGGCATCGGACAATGCAACATCCTCATCAATGCACTCGAAGGCAAGAACCCCGAGAAGGGCACCATTCTGGGACGATCGCTCGGCGAGGCTTACTTCCTCCGCGCACATTATTACTTCATTCTCGTACGTCTGTACGGTGGAGTGCCTCTGCGTCTTAAGCCGTTCAATCCCGGCGAGAGCACAGACATAGCACGTGCTTCGGTGGACGATGTGTATAAGCAGATCATCGATGACACCAACCGTGCTGCAGAACTGCTGCCTGCCAAGAGCCAGCTGGACGATGACAATCTCGGACGCGCCACAAAGGACGCTGCCTACACCATGCTCGCCGACATTTACCTCACACTCGCTCCTGACAATACTGAATATTATCAGAAGGTGGTGAGCCTGTGCGACGAGGTGACGGCTCTCGGCTACGACCTCAGCCAATGCACGTACGAATCAAACTTTGACGCTACCGTAAACAACGGACCTGAGTCGATTTTCGAAGTGCAGTTCTCCGGCAATACCGAGTACGACTTCTGGGGAAACAATCCCCAGTCGAGCTGGCTGTCTACGTTCATGGGACCGCGCAACTCCAACTTCGTGGCAGGATCATACGGATGGAATCAGCCTACGGAAGAGTTCATGTCGCAGTATGAGGAGGGCGACAAGCGCAAAGACCTCACCGTACTGTACGAGGGATGTCCTGACTTTGACGGCATGGCATACAAGAGCAGCTATTCCACAACGGGCTACAACGTGCGCAAGTTCCTCGTATCGAAGAGCGTATCGCCCGACTATAACACTAATCCAGCCAACTTCGTGGTTTATCGTTATGCCGACGTGCTGCTGATGAAGGCGGAGGCTCTTAATGAGCAGGGCAAGACATCTGAGGCTGCCGAACCGCTCAACATCGTACGCCGCCGTGCAGGACTGCCGGATGTGAGCGGACTGTCGCAGGAGGCAATGCGCGAGAAGATCATACACGAACGCCGCATTGAACTGGCGTTTGAGGGCCACAGATGGTTTGACATGATACGCGTGCAGCATGGCGACTATGCCGTGAAGTTCCTCAAGTCCATCGGAAAGTCGCGCGTCACAAAGGAACGCCTGCTCTTCCCCATCCCGCAGACGGAGAGAGACGCTAACAAGCTGATGACACAGAACCCTGGATATTAAAATTATAAACAATAAATAAAGAATCAATATGAAACGATATATAAATTGCATCCATAGTCTGTTGGCTCTTCTTTTCATCGGCTTTGCCCTCTCCGCTTGCTCTGACCAGGACTACACCGAACTGGACAAAGGACGCGACCAGCTGACAATCACGGCTGACCAAGCCCTGACAGCTCTGGAAGAGACAAGCCATGCAAGTGACGCCGTCACCCTGAACTGGACCACCGGCAACAATTACGGTATCGGCAACCGCATCAGCTATCGTCTGGAGCTGGCTAAGGCTGGCACCGACTTCGCCCAACCTTACGTGGCTGTGGACGAACAGACGCAGACTTACACATGGAGCGCCAACGTGGAGAACCTTAACAACATCATTCTCGACAAGATGGGAGGCACCGTTGGCACACCCATTGACATTGAGGCACGCGTCACAGCCATAGTCAGCGGTTCTGACGAGACGCAGACTGCCACCACGCAGTTCACCGCAACACCGTACCAACCGGTCACATCCACATTATATATTATAGGTAGCGCAGCTCCAAACGGATGGAGCACCGACAATGCATCGGAGATGACACGCACCACCAACGGCCTCTTCACTTGGGAAGGCAAGCTCAATAGCGGCGAGATAAAGTTCATAACCACTCTCGGACAATTCCTTCCTTCATACGGACGCGGCGACAACGGAGCTCCAGTGCTCCGCACAAGCGACGACCAGCCCGACGAGAAATGGACCATCGACGAAGCACACGACTATAAAGTGACCGTGGATTTGCTTGCTGCTACAGTCAGCATAGAGAAGACAGAGGGCATAAGCCCTGCCTTTGACCAGCTCTTCTTCGTAGGCAATGCCACAGGTTGGGGCTTTGAAGCGATGACAAGAGACGCTCTCGACCCCTTCCTCTTCCGCATGGGACGCTACTTTGAGCAGGGTGTAGGCGGCGAATTCAAGTTCGGAACCTCAATGAACTCATGGGAGAACATGTATAAAGCCACACAGGCAAACGCTCCTTACACAGACCAGAGCATGGAATTCGTATCTGGATACGACCCCGACAACAAGTGGTATCTGCAGGACAGCGAGACTGGCAAGGCTTATAAGATATGCGTTGACATCCGTTCTGGCAAAGAACGCATGATGATGAAGGAATTCAATCCCTACGAGATGATTTACCTTGTGGGCGACGCCACACCCAACGGATGGGATCTTGGCAACGCCACACCGATGACAGCAACGGAGAGTCCTTATGTATTCACGTGGACAGGTCAGCTCAACGCCGGCGAACTGAAGTTCTCTTGCGACAAGCAGAGCGACTGGAACGGAGCGTGGTTTATGCCTTCTGCTCCCGACGCCGAACCAAAGGGCACTGCCGAACAGGCGCTCTTCATCAACAAGAGCGACGAAACGCTCAAGTCACAGTATCTGACGGTGAACGTCGGCGAACTCGACTATAAATGGAAAATCACGTCGTCGGGCACTTACACAATAACGCTCGACCAGCTTAACGAGACCATCACCATCTCAAAAAAGTAACAATCTAACAAAAAATAAGATGAAAATGAATGCATTGCTAATAGCGCTGCCACTATTTATAGGATCATGCAGCGACGACAACAATAGCTATAACGACCCAAATACCGTTCCGACGGACATCATACAGACCGTGGTGAAGACCACTGACAACATCTCTATCGGCGTTTCCACTGACAAGGCGGCGTACAAGCCCGGCGAGACGGTGCGCTTCACGGTCACGGACGGCACACTGCCCTCATCGGCACATGTGCGCTATCGTCACGGTGCGGACGTGATTGCGGACGAGAACATCGGATCGACATCGTGGACATGGACAGCTCCGCAGGCCGACTACACTGGCTATATGGCTGACATTTACACCACAGACGCCAACAATCAGCAGACCATCTACGCCACTATCGGCGTGGATGTGTCGAGCGACTGGGCACGATTCCCACGCTATGGCTTCATTGCCTCGTACGGAAACGACCGTACTTCGGACGTGATAGCCTCCGAACTGTCGCTGCTCAACCGCTGCCATATCAACGGTCTGCAGTTCTATGACTGGCAATACAAGCAGCACTGGCCGCTCGGCGGCACACCAGGCAATCTGCTCGAGAGCTACAAGGACATTGCCAACCGCGACAACTACACTTCGGTGGTGAAGGACTACATTGTTCAGGCACATTCGTTGGGCATGAAGGCAATGTTCTACAATCTCTGTTTCGGTGCTTTTGACGATGCAAAGGCTGATGGAGTGGGCGACCGTTGGTATATATATACAGACCAGAATCACTCTAAATGCGACCGCCATCAGTTGCCGTCCGACTGGAAGAGCGACATATATCTTGTCGATCCGTCGAACAAAGACTGGCAGGATTACCTTGCCGACCGCAACGACGATGTGTATGAAGCACTCGATTTTGACGGCTTCCATATCGACCAGCTTGGCTCACGTGGCACCGATTACGATTATTATGGATCGCAGGTGAATCTGCCTAACGGCTATGCATCGTTCATACGAGCTATGAAAGAGCGTCAGCCCGATAAACGTCTGGTGATGAACGCCGTGAGCAACTATGGCTCGGACAAGATTGTTTCCACCGGATGCGTGGACTTTATGTACACCGAGTTATGGGGAAGCGAAGACAAGTTCAGCGATCTCCACGACATTCTGAAAGCCAATCGTCTGTATTCGGGCAACAAACTCGGACAGGTGTACGCCGCCTACATGGACTACGGACACAAGAAGCCGGAGTTTAACGCTCCCGGTGTGCTGCTCACCGACGCCGTGATGTTCGCTCTCGGAGCATCACATCTCGAGCTTGGAGCCGGACATATGCTCAGTTCAGAATACTTCCCGTATGCCGATGTGAAGATGAGCGACGAGCTAAAGAAGCAGATTGTGGCTTACTACGACTTCCTCACAGCCTACCAGAACCTGCTTCGCGACGGTGGCAACGAGACTCAGGCAGACATTGCAGCAGCCAAGTCGGTGGTAACCATCAATGCTTGGCCGCCCGTTCTCGGCAATGTCACGGCATACAGCAAGAACGTAAATGGCAAGCAGGTGGTGAATCTGATAAACTTCCGTCAAGCCAACAGCCTCAGCTGGCGCGACATGGACGGTACGATGCCGGAACCGGAAGCCGTGGATAACCTTACACTAAGAATGCGTGCCAAGAACGTGAAGAGGCTGTGGGTGGCATCACCTGACCAACTCGGTGGCGCTCCGCAGGAACTGCAGTATCGTCAGGAAGGCGACTTCGTGGTGTTTACGGTGCCGCAGCTGAAGTATTGGACAATGATAGTAGCAGAATAAACAAGCACAAAAGATGAAGAAAACATTATTTACAGCCCTCGCGCTTGCCCTCTCGTTCGGGGCAAACGCGCAGACAGTGACATCGCCTGACGGCAACGTATCTGTGAAGTTCTATCTGCAGGACGGACGCCCCACATACGAGATGACTTACAAGAAGAAGGAAGTGATACGTCCGTCGCATCTCGGACTGGAACTGGCGAAGGACAAGCACGCCTCCAACGGGACAAACGAGCAGGACCTCATGGACGGCTTTACGGTGAAGGACACGCAGACAGCCACCTTCGACGAGACATGGCGTCCGGTATGGGGCGAGACTGCCACCATCCGAAACCATTACAACGAGCTCGCCGTAACACTCAATCAGGCTTCCATGCAGCGCGACATACGCATCCGCTTCCGCGTATACGACGACGGCATGGGACTGCGCTACGAGTTTCCGCAACAGCAGAAGCTCAACTATATAGTAGTGAAGGAAGAGCACACGCAGTTTGCGATGACGGGCGACCACACCGCCTACTGGATTCCCGGCGACTACGACACGCAGGAGTATGAGACCGTCATATCAAAGATGAGCGAGATACGATCAAAGATGAAGGCTGCCATAACGTCCAACGCTTCGCAGACACAGTTCTCGCCCACCGGTGTCCAGACATCCCTTCAGCTCAAGACAGACAACGGTCTTTACATTAATCTGCATGAGGCTGCCTGCGTCAACTTCCCAACGATGCACCTCAATCTCGACGACAAGAACATGGTGTTCGAGTCGTGGCTGACACCTGACGCTACGGGAATGAAGGGCTACGTGCAGACTCCGTTCAACACGCCGTGGCGCACAGTGATAGTAAGCGACGACGCTCGCGACATGCTCGCTTCCAATCTTATTCTCAATCTCAACGAGCCGTGCAAGATAGAGGATACGTCATGGATTCATCCCACGAAGTATTGCGGAGTATGGTGGGAGATGATAGCCGGAGGCAAGCAATGGAGCTACACCTTCGATCTGCCATCAGTAAATCTGGAGAACCTTGACTACTCGAAGTGCCGTCCCCACGGACAGCATCCTGCCAACACCGAGAACGTGAAGCGATATATCGACTTCGCCGCAAAGAACGGACTGCAGGAGGTTCTGGTGGAAGGATGGAACATCGGTTGGGAAGACTGGTTCGGTCATTATAAGGACTACGTGTTCGACTTCCAGACTCCTTATCCCGATTTCGACATCAAGTATCTCAACGACTATGCCCACTCCAAAGGCGTGAAACTGATGATGCACCACGAGACGAGCGGATCCACACAGAACTACGAGCGTCATCTGGAGGCAGCCTATACGCTGATGAACAAGTATGGCTATGATGCCGTGAAGAGCGGCTACGTGGGCGACATCATTCCGCGAGGCGACTATCATTACTCGCAGTCCACCAACAACCACTATCTCTACTGCATCAAGGAGGCAGCCAAGCACCACATCATGGTGAACGCTCATGAGGCGACACGTCCTACCGGACTTTGCCGCACATGGCCCAATCTCGTCGGCAACGAGTCGGCACGCGGAACAGAGTATGAGGCGTTCGGCGGCAGCGAGCCTTACCACACCGTCATCCTGCCGTTCACACGTCTGCAGGGCGGTCCGATGGACTACACTCCTGGCATCTTCGTCACGAAGCTTAGTGAATGGTGCGACAACAAGTCGTATGTCCACACCACTCTCTGCGGACAGCTGGCTCTCTATCTGACGATGTATTCGCCGCTGCAGATGGCAGCCGATCTGCCTGAGAATTACGAGAAGTATGACGATGCTTTCCAGTTTATACGTGACGTGGCTTGCGACTGGGACGACTCGCGCTACCTGGAAGCCGAGCCAGCCAAGTACATCACTGTGGCACGCAAGGCTAAGGGTACGGACAACTGGTTCGTAGGAGGCAAGTGCGATGCCGAAGGCCATCAGTCAGTAGTGCGCCTCGACTTCCTCGACAAGGGACGCAAGTATGACTGCGCCATCTATCAGGATGCGCCTGACGCCGACTACGGAAAAATCCTTCTGCCTACGTCATCACTCACCGTACTGTCAAGAAAGGTGATGTGCTGAAGCTGAAGCAGGCACGTGGCGGCGGATTCGCTGTCAGCCTTATGGCAAAATAAAAAACGGTTTGATTTTTGTAGTAATATATTTTCAGGAGGGTGCGACATTTTTGTCACACCCTCCTATTGCTGATTTATAAAGACAAGCACCCTGTAACAATCCAAACAATAAACCTATACTGATAATGAAACAAAAGTATTCATCTTACAAATTGCTGGCTCTCTCCTCTGCTCTCTCAGCTCTTTCGTTCACCGCAGCAGCCCAGAATGCCAATGTTGTCTATCAGGACAGCAACGTGCGCTTCACGCTTGTCACCGACGGAACCGTGCGCATGGAATATGCGCCGGACGGCAAATTCCTTGACAACAAGTCGTTCATTGCCGTCAACCGCTCGTATCCGGAAGTGAAATACAAGAAGAACGAGACGTCTAAGAAGGTTGTGATATCCACAGATTATCTCACTCTCTCCTACACGAAAGGCTCAGGTCCGCTCACCGAACGCAATCTCTCCATCGTCTCGGCAAAGACCAAGAAGAAGACTGCCAACGGCAAACACCTCATTCCCTTCGCATGGCATCCTGGACAGAAGGACGCGCCTGACGCCAATCTGAAGGGCACTTACCGCACTCTCGACGGATATGACGGCGACTCGCGTGGCGATACTGGCAAGATGCCCATTGAGGACGGACTGCTCTCAAGAAGCGGCTGGACCCTGATAGACGATTCCGAGGGCTACGTCTTCGACAACAGCGACTGGCAGTGGGTGGAGCATCGTCCTAACGAGGGCAAGACGCAGGACATGTATTTCCTCGCATACGGCAACGACTATAAGAAGGCTCTGCACGACTTTACGGTCTTCGCAGGAAAGGAACCGCTGCCGCCGCGCTATGCGTTCGGCTACTGGTGGTCGCGCTATTGGGGATATAGCGACAACGAACTGCGCCAGCTCGTCGGCAAGATGCAGTCATACAACATACCGATGGACGTGCTCGTAGTGGACATGGACTGGCATTACACGGAGGAAGGACGTGGCGGATGGACCGGATATACATGGAACAAGCGACTTTTCCCCTCGCCCAAGGGCTTTCTGAAATGGGCAAAGCAGCAGCAACTTGAGACCACCGTAAACCTGCATCCTGCCGACGGAATAAAGTATTATGAAGAAGGATATGACGACATGGCGCGATGGATGGGCATGAATCCTGCCGAGAAGAAGGACATCGCCTGGAACGCTTCGTCAAAGAGATTCATGCAGGGATGGTACGACAAGATACTCCGACCTATGGAACATGACGGCATCGACTTCTGGTGGCTCGACTGGCAGCAGTGGGACAACGACAAGGATTTTCCACGGCTGAGCAACATCTGGTGGATAAACTACACCACATTCACCGACATGGAGCGACATCACGACACCCGTCCGATGCTCTATCATCGTTGGGGCGGACTGGGCAACCACCGCTATCAGATAGGATTCTCGGGAGATGCCATCATCAGCTGGAAGTCGCTCGACTTCCAACCATACTACAACTCCACCGCCTCCAACGTACTCTACGGCTACTGGAGCCACGACATCGGCGGACACATGGGGGCCGACTCCATCGATCCGGAGATGTATATACGCTGGATGCAGTTCGGAGCGTTCAGCCCTGTGCTACGCACGCATTCCACAAAGAACGCCGGACTGAACAAGGAACCGTGGGTATTTGCCGACAAGGAGCGCGACATCATCCGCGACATCATCAAGCAACGCTACTCGCTCGCGCCTTACATTTACACCATGGCGCGTCATGCCTACGACACCGGCGTGTCGCTGTGCCGACCGATGTATTATGATTATCCTGACACGAAGGAAGCATACAGCAACCGCAACGAATATATGTTCGGCGACAACTTCCTCATCTATCCCATCACAAAGCCGATGAACAACGGCGTGTCAGAACAGAACGTCTGGCTGCCGGCGGGATGCGACTGGTACGAACTGTCGTCAGGAACAATGCTGAAAGGCGGACAGAATGTCGAGCGCCGCTTCCTGCTGGACGAATATCCTGTCTACATCAAAGCCGGAAGCATCATCCCGCAGTACGGCGACGTGAAGAATCTGCGCAACAACGACGAGGCTGTCACCGTAACCGTATATCCCGGCAACGTGGATACGAAATTCGACATGTATGAGGACAACGGCAATGACAAGCAGTATGCCACGGCTTACGCCACCACACAGCTCTCGTCCACTCACTCCGCCGACGGCTCATTGTGCGTGAAGATAGGAGCACGTAAGGGCGAATACAGCGGCATGCCTTCACGCAGACAGTTCAGACTGAAGCTCGTGGCTTCTGCCGTTCCTGAGAAGGTGACGGTAGACGGCAAGCAGACGGATTTCGAATACGACGGAAACAAGCTATCCTTGCTCGTCAACATACCTGAGACCGACTGCTCAAAAGAAAAAGTTGTGGAGATAAGCTATGCGAAGGACGCTCCGGTTCTCACGGATGGACTCATCGGAAAGTTCCGCCACATCCAGCAGAACTGCGTAGCGATGAAATACCGCAACCCTGCCATCGTGTTTGCCGAGCCTCTCGGAACAATGGAGTCGGCAGGCATAGCCATGACCTACAATCCCGAGAAGCAGAAGCAGATAGTGGAGACGTTCCGCACGAACTACGGTTCGCTTGCCGAAATTCTGAAGCAGAACGGCATCGAAGGGGACGACGCAAAGAAGTTTATGGATACCTCTTTCTAAATACATAGGACAAGACAAACTTCAGGAGGGTGAGTCAAAACTAAAAAAAGAGAGGAATATGCTAATTGTAGGAGGTGCGGGCATTCTTGCCTGCACCACTGCAAGCTGCCGTAACTTGCTGATTATCTTGCTGCAATGCCGCGGGCAAGAATGCCCGCAGCTCCTACAGTTTGCATTGCCAATTATGCATAATAGCGCAGCTTTCGCTGACGCTTATCAAACGAAACGAGCTCGCATACCAATTGGCACGAGCCTTCCTTTCATTTGGTACGAGCTCGCATCCCATCTGAAACGAGCCTTCCTTTCAGTTGGCACGAACTACGGCAATTCGAGCAATCGATTTCTAGGCTTTCTGTTGTTTAAATCAGCTCGTAGTCTGCCAGGTTCCTTTCAAATCTGATAGAGAAGCTTCTATTTTGCGCTACTAACGTGTTTGTCAAGTATAAGTACAGTTAAAGTATAATGGTTTTACTAATGCCTTTTTATGCTTACGAGAGCAAAATCAAGCACGTTTTATGTGAATTTTGCGGCTTTTTGCGTCTTTATAGATGTGTTCTTGGCTGATATTATATATGTATTCTGTAATCGTTGTAACTGTAAGTTGTTGATAATTAGCCATTTAGATAAAGGTGGCGTATTCCAATTCCAGTTATTCCAGTTATTCCAATTATTGTTTTCTACATTCCAATCCTCTTTCTTTGTATATATAACTACTTAATAATCAATTAATTATATAGTCTATAGAAAAGGGTGTTACATGTGGATACTCTATTTGGAATAACTGGAAGAACTGGAATAACTGGAACATCATGCCCCCAAAAGAATATTATTTGTAGAGGTACAGCCTTTCTACTTGATGCCATACATCACCAAGGGCACAGCATGGTTATGGTCGTTGAGGTAATGGCGTGTGCCAAGACGATAACGTGGGTTGGTGAGCGAGAGGCTGTCGACACGTGCACGGGTCTCAATACCTGCCAAACCAAGCAGCGTTGGGAATACGGAGGCATTGCTCTGTACACCCTTCTTTCGGTTGCCAAGCATGGCCCTAAACTCTATAGGGTGCTGCGTGGCATACGTCTTTGATGTCCACACAATCAGCGGCACGTCGGTGTCGTATTGCGACGGACGTGGCGAGGCGTGTAGGAACAAGCGGCGATGGTCGTCAAAGATGTTCTCGCCGTGGTCGGATGTGTACATCAAGGTAGAGGCACAACCCTGCTCGCGAAGCTTTGATATGAGCTTGGCAAGTATGCGGTCGGTTTGCAATATGGTGTTGTCGTAGGCGTTGAGCAGCTGCGGTCGGTTCTTTGCCTTTGCCTCTGTAGGTGTGTCGGGCAGAAAGCGGGCATTGCTTTGGGCATATCGGTCGCGATAGTTGAAGTGGGAACCGTATGTGTGCAGCACCACGAGCAGCTTGTTGTGGCGCTCGTCCAGCACTCGTTGTACGTACGGCAGCAACAGCTCGTCGCTGTATTTATCGTCCTCATTATCTCCAGCATAGTCGTCGCGTATAAAGTGGCAATAGTTGGCTTCGCTGCCAAGGAAGTCGATATACGAGTGGTTGCGGCGCTGATTAGACAAGAATACGGTGTGGAACCCAGCCTCTCTGAAGGCGGCTATCAATCCCTTCTCGTTGTACAGACGGTCGTGGTCCTCGGCTGTGGCGGCAGATAGGAGCATTGGCACACTCTTGTGTGTGGTGTTCGACTGCGATCTCACGTTACGGAACACAATAAGTCCCTGGGTCTTCATCAGCTGCGGATTGGTGGGGCGCTGATATCCGTAAAGCTGAAAATTGGCAGAGCGGGCAGTTTCGCCTATTACCAGCACATATACCTCGGCAGAATCCTTGGCATGTGTAGGACGGGCATTAAACCTGAATCCAGCCACATTCTGCTGATAATGTGCCGACCGCCAACTCTCCTTTACGGCAAGACCGAGATTGTAGAACACGTTGATGGGGTACATATTGTCCGACAAACGATACTCGAACTTGCCATCCTTCTCGTTGCCTTCGGGATACTGATAGTAGCACAGCTTGGTAAGGGTGGCAAAGACGAGGATGCCTATAAGCGACAGGCGGCGTGCCGTATGCCTGAACTTATCGTCCAACATGATGTGTTTGGTCCACTGAATGGCGGCTATCACGAGCAGCGGTAGATACAGTATGAACACTCCGGCTACTGCTGGCACAAGATTGTCAAGCAGCTCCATTGCCTCACCAGGATTGGTGGTGAGCAGGTTGAGGAACATATCCACAGCTATCACTCCGCTGCCATACAGATATATCAGCACCATCTGGAAGGCGGCGAAGAACACCAACAAGAAGAGTATCCATACCTGACGTCCAGTCTTTGCCGACATAGACATCAACAACGAATAGGCAAACAAAGGCAGGAACACATTGGCTACGCATGCCGTCAACGGCATTTGCTCGGTAAAGCAAAGGGCTACGTTGGGTACAAGCAGTCCAAGGACGGTGTAGAAGTAAAGGAAGAGGGGTGAAAGAATGTATTGCATAAAATATGATTGGCTAACTCCCTTTATTAATAACCTTCGTTTTGTTTCCAGTTCTTATTCTCCTGCATTATAGCCTTAGGCACGGGGAGGATGCGGCACGACTTGTCGAAGCGTGCGCCAGGGAATCCCTTGCGGTGGAATCCGTACTCGTTCTCGAATGTTCCGAAACGTATCATGTCGTTGCGACGCCAGTTTTCGTCTACAAACTCGCGGCCACGCTCGTCGAGGATGTCCTGCAATGTAGGTGTGCCAATAAACTGCGGAGCGTGCACATAGCTACGTATCTGGTTGAGAAGCGACTGTGGTGTGTCCTCGTTGGTCTTCTGTGCGCCACGCAGCAGAGCCTCTGCCTTGGTAAGGATGATGTCGGCATAGCGGAAGATAGGCACGTCGTTGCTCTGGTTGCGCTCGTATGCGGCATACTCATTGGGGTTGGGATAGAACTTCAACGAACGGTAACCTTGGCTCCAACCCTTAGGTGTTGCGCCGCAGTCGAGCTGCTGACGGGCTGTCTCGCTGTCGTCCTTAAGTTGTATCTTCTTAGAGAGCACCAGCTGCTCGCCCTTGTATATATACGGATTGGCAGTAGGCTCGCCGGTAAGAGCGTCGTGAATGAACACCTTGCCGTCGGTTGTGGCACCAAGGATTATGTCGTTGCGGTCGTCGCCGGGTAGAGTAAAGAGGTTGGCAAACTCTTCGTTCATGGCACATATACCAGCACACGACTTGTTCATCTTGCCGCCAAGATAGCCCATAGAGTCGCCGCCATCCACCTTGCGGAAGGTGCGATATTGGCCGTACTTCAGTCCCTGTGCGCTTACCTTATCGTATGGCATGGCATAGATAAAGTCCTTGATGTGTACTCCGTTGTTGTAGAGGAACTTCTTGCGGTAGGCATCGTCAAGATTAAACAGATGGCTCTTGATGATGTCGTCGCACATAGCCACACACTCGTCGAGCTTGTTGTTGACGGTAGAGGCAGCATCATAGTCGGCTACATTGGCGCAGGTATACACACCCCAGTTGATGTATAGCTTCACCAGCAGAGCCTCAGCCATCCAGCGGTTAGGTTTGCCGTAGGTTGCAGCGTTGTTCTTGTCGGACAGTATTGGCAAGCACTCCTTAAGCTCCTTCTCTATGAAGGCAGCCACCTCGGCACGTGGCTTACGTTCTACAGCCTCGCCATCGTCGGGCACACGGTCGAGCACGGGTACGTCGCCGAAGCTGTCCATAAGAATGAAGTGGTAGAAGGCACGCATGGTGCGCGCCTGCGCTATCTGCATAGCCTTGCTGTTGTTGCCGGCAAGGTCGTCTATAAACTGGTTGCACTTGGTTATGCCCGAGGCAAGGTCGGCCCAATAGTTTAGTGGCTTGTTCTCGGGGTTGAAGTTGTGCAAGGTTGGGTTTACGTTCTCGGCGCTGTCGTAGTAGTCGCCGTCAAAGCTTATGCCTGCTGCCTCGTCCGACGCAAAGGTCTGCGTGCGGTTGTAGTTGTTGCCCAACTGTGTGCGGAAGGCATAGTAGACGTCGGACATTTTAGCCTCAAGCGCTATCTCCGACTCGGTGGGGTATTCGGTATATTTCGACTTTACGTCTACATCAAGGTCGGTGCAGCCAGTGGCAAGCACAAGTGCCGATGATGCCAACGCGTATATTATTGACTTATTCATTGCTTTTAATCTGTTTAGGGTTTTATTAGAAACTAACCTTCATGCCGAACATGAATGTGCGTGTGTGTGGATAGTAATCCTTACGCCAGTCGATACCCGGGGTAAGTCCGCCAAGCGACACCTCAGGGTCGGCACCCTTGTAAGAGGTAAGCGTAAACACGTTGTTGCATGTGGCATATACAGAGAGATTGTCTACCCAACCCTTAAGCTTGCCGAAGTTGTAACTCAGAGTCATAGACGAAAGGCGCATAAACGAGCCGTTCTCGATATAGCGGTCAGAGGGCGACTGCGAGTTTACGTCGCCGTAGTTTTGGTTTGTAAGAGCCTCGCGTAGCACGTTCTTGCCTTGTTTTATCAATGTAACGCTGTTGTACTGGGCACGCAGAGCGTTGAATATCTTGTTGCCGAACATACCCTGGAAGAAAAGGTTGAGTGTCCAGTTCTTGTACGATAGGTTATTGGTCCAACCTAATGTAAGCTTTGGCTGAGCCGACCCCGTCTTGGTGCGGTCGGTATCTTCGGGCTTGATTGTTTTCTCGCCGGTACGCTTGCCAGTTGCGGGATCGTGTACCCAGAATTGCGAGATGCCGTTCTCGTCGTGTCCGGCAAACTCGTATGTATAGAACTGGCCTATCGGGCAGCCCTCCATAAGGCGCTGTACAGCCACATTGGTGTTGCCAGCAATCCAAGGATAGCCAAGGTCTTGATACTTAACCGAGAAGGCTGCGTTAGACAGTTTCTCAACACGGTTGCGGTTGTGCGAGAGGTTGAGGGTTGTAGTCCATTGCCAGTCATCGTTCTGTACGGGTATGGCGTTAATGGTAAGCTCTATGCCTCGGTTGGAGATGTCGCCCACATTGGCCGTCATAGTGCCATAGGGATAGCGGTTGGTCGACACGGGATAATAGTAGATAAGGTCGGATGTGCGCTTGTCGTAATACTCGATAGTACCCGTAAGGCGTGAGTTGAAGAAACCAAAGTCTACGCCGATGTTGAACATTCCGGTACGCTCCCACTTCAGGTCGGGGTTGGCGTTGTTGGTAGCGGCAAGCGTGTGCTTGTCGGTTGTAACGCCGTTTTCGTCGGTATACTGGAACCATCCAGACACTCCGTAGGTACGTCGTGCCGAGTAGGCGTCAAAGCCGAGCGAGTTGCCCGATACGCCATAGCCCACACGCAGCTTAAGGTCGGAGAAGATGCCGAGGTTGCGAATGAACTCTTCCTCGCCTATACGCCATGCTGCTGATACCGACGGGAATGTAGCCCAGCGGTTGTTCTTGCCGAATGCTGATGAGCCGTCACGGCGCAGCGTGGCTTGGAAGTTATAGCGTGAGGCATAAGAGTAGTTTAGACGACCATAGAACGAAATCATACGGAGGGTAGATTCGGCTCCGCTCTCCACACCATCCATGCCGTCAATCTTGTTGGCATACGAAAGGTTGTAGTACTTAACGGCATCGTTGTAGAAATCCTTGACCGTCAAGCCGAAGCCGTCGTCCTGGTTAGTCTGCTCCCACGAATAGCCTATCATGGCGCCCACACGGTGGTATCCGGGGAAACTGTGGTTGTAGTTGGCAAAAGTTTCAAACACCTCTTTATTGTTCATGTATGTAGAGCGTGTTGCCTGACCGTTGTTCTTAACAATCTGCGACTTTGTAGAGTGATACTCGGAGAGCACATTCTGGTCGTACATATACGAGTACTGGGCGGTCCATGTAAGGTCCTTAAGCAGGTTGAGGTCGGCCTTACCCGTGAGTTGCATACGTCGGTATACGGTCTGTCGGGTGTCCTCGTTTATCATCGACAGCGGGTTGTAGTATTGGGTGGTGCTTGTCGATTCGGTCCATGTGCCGTCGTCGTTGCGTACAGCCTGGCATGGCGAATAGTAAACCATAGCGTCGGTAACGCTGATGCCTTGCTCCTGAGCCTCGATGCCCTTCTTTGTTGTCTGGCTTGCATTTACACCCAACGACAGTTGCAAGTGGTCTTTAAGCACCTTTGAGTGGGCAAGAGCACGTGCTCCGAATCGCTCCATTTCTGACGAGCGTATTATACCCTCGTGGTTGAGATAGTTGAGCGACACGTTATATCCCGAGCGGGCGTTGCCACCCGACACGGCAAGGTTGTGGTTGTGGGATATTCCGGTGCGCTGTACCTCCTTCTGCCAATCGACGTTGGCCCCCATATCGTTGGTAAGTTCAAAGCCGTTGTTTGCGGCATAGGTACGCAGGTCGGCAGCCGATGCAAGGTCGAGGTTCTTAGATACCGACTCTACAGCCATGTAGCCGTTGTAGGTTACACGGGCTGTGCCAGCATGTCCGTGCTTTGTGGTTACGATTATAACGCCGTTGGCAGCCTTCGAACCGTAGATGGCTGTGGCTGTGGCATCACGCAGAATGTCTATCGACTCGATGTCGTCGGTAGCTACAAGAGAGAGGTCGACGCCTGGAACACCGTCGACTATATAGTAAGGCTCCATGGCTGCACCGGTGCGCAAGGTAGACGCGCCACGTAGTGTAATGCTTGGAGCGGCATTGGGGTCGCCACTATTCGATACAGTTAGACCCGGTACCTTGCCCTGCAACAGCTGTGCAGGCGAGGTGTAGACACCCTGATTGAGGTCTGACGACTGGATGGTGGTTATCGAACTGGTGATGTCCTTGCGGCGCATCTTGCCGTAACCCACTACCACAATCTCGCTAAGCTTGAGCGTGTCGCGGCGTGTTTCAACAGATTCAGGGTTTGTAGAATCGTTGGCTGCAAATGTGTTTGCACTTATGCCCGTCGCGAGCATTGCCACGATTAGGTTCTTGTTTAGTTCCATATTTATAAAGTTAGTTTATTCTTATAATTGTTGACGAGTCCACTCGTCTGCTTGTCCGCTTGTCTACCCGAATATCAGAATGCCTCGTTGATAATATCAGAAAGCCTCGTTGATATTGAATATAAAGCTACTCTGTCCGGCTTTGCCGAATCCATAGTCGAGGCGTACGTTTACGTTTTTCTTGAATTCCCAGCGGTAGCCCAGTCCGTAGTTGGGCAGAACGTGGCTCATGCGCATCTCCGAGAACTTAGGAAATACGGTTCCAGCTCCAGCCCAAAGCACGATACCGTTGCGTCGCCATATATGCTGGCGCAGCTCTATTTGTGTCTCAATTTTGTTTTTGTCGCGATAGCGGCCCTCGTAGTAGCCTCGCATCGAGTAGCTGTCGCCAAGCAACGCCATCATTGCCCACGATGGATTGCCAAAGTTGAGCAGCGTGCGGAAGTCGGCAGCAAGGGTTGCTCCCTTCCACAAGGGTACGTATCCGCTTGTGTGCAGGTCGGTTGTGCTGAAGGCATACTTGTTGCCCATAAATCGGGGTCTAAATAGTTGCTGCAACGATAGATATACGCCACGCTTTGGTGCTGTAAGGTTGTCGCGTGTATCGTACAGCAATGTAAATCCGGCGCCGATGTTATAGGTTGTCGCGCGCTGCCCGTTGAGCAGCTCGGGACGCTCTATCTGGTTGCCGTGTATATAGTCGAAGGTAATGGTTGGACCGATAAAGAGGTCGTTGGCAGTGGCAAACAGCCAGCTCGCCTTCATCTGCGCCTGCCAGTCCTTCATCTCACTCTTGTTGTCGTTGTTGTTGCCCATGTCGTAGCCCATGCCCCAATAGTAGCACGGAAAGGAGTAGAAGTAGGTGGTATAGTCGATGCGTTGGCGGTCGCCGGGGAAGATATGCGTGCCCGACACGCCAAGCATATAGAAGCCTACTGTCGACACATCGCCGAAGAGCGACACGTTGCTGGGCGGCTGCAGGGTGTCGTTGGGGTCGGAACGGTACAGTCCGGCAGCCACCAAGCCTAATCCGAGCTTGGTGTCGGTGCTGTAGTGGGGGCCGCCTATGATGCTGAAGTCGAACCGCTTGTCTTTCTTCTCCTTGTTGGCATCGTTAAAGTAGTCGAGCAGTCGGGTTATAAAACCGTGGCGTCTGATGGTATCGGCTTTTTCTACGGCGCTTATGTGTAGAAAGACGAATAACATGCCGACAAGTAGTATGGGGCGAAGTTTCATATTGTATATAATATTACTCAGTTATTAAAATCAACTGTATTGTATGGCTTTTAATGTTTATTTTTTAATAAACCAATCCTACATTATCAACCCACAACGTATTTCCTACTGTCCCAACATAGGCCCCGCCATGACTTGACGAGAACTGCAATAGAATGTGTGTAGGCACGGCATCTGCTGAGGCCCATCCCGTCTCGTGCACAATTACACTTTGTCCCTTGGAGTTGCGGGCATAGTCGGTAGAGCGCAAGCCCATTGTCGCAGCATCGTAGAATGGTTGGTGGGTGATATTGCCATAATGAATTTCGTAAGTGGCGCCGTTGACCCATCCGTTGGTGGATGCGCCATACTTAACAACCATGGTGCCTACACGTTGCGCCGTTATGTGGCCGGCTGCATCCTCGTGTCGTCGTTGCAGATAGAGTACGGCTATGCAGTAGTCGGGACCTGCAACTGTGGTGGCTTTTGAAAATCCGTTCTGTCGTATGCGGTTCTTGTTGCCCGGCACCAGCACACGATAGTCGAAGCGCAGAGCCTTTGGACGATGCGTGAAGGGTATGCCCCAGTTGAGGGCTTTGGGCCCTTCCTTAGTTCCAGTTATAGGCTCCTTCATGTCGCCGAGGAAGATGCTGCCTGCCGCAAGCACCTTGATGTTCATCATACCAAGCACCTTGCAGGTCTCGATATGTGTAGTCATCTTTACACAATGGCCCGAGCCGCGGTTGTCGCGGTATACCGAGTTGTTGGTCTTCACAATGCCCATGACCTTTGCCATGACATTGCTGGTACCCCAAGGCGAACCTCCAAGATTGGTGTAGGGATTGTTGCCTTTGAGCGCGCGGTTAGGACCTATCTCGTAGAGGGTCTTGGTCTTGCCTCCAATTACAGCCGATTCGTGTATCTGACGTGTTACCCAGGTATCGAAATTGCCATATTTAAAAGGAACAAACTTGCCATCGCCGTTGGCGATGACGGGAACACTTAAACCGAGCACGGCAGCCAATGCCACCCAGCGCAATTTTCTATTTACATACATCATATTCTTTATTGTTTATCCTATAAACAACACTTATTTCTTTCTTACTATCAGATAGATAGCCTAAAGTTTGCATTACTAAAAGTGCAAAGATATACAAAAAAGCCCAAAGCGGAAACTATTTATACGTTAAAAGTTTCCGCTTTGGGCTAAATAGGATATTTATAAGGATAATATGGAGGGTGTATTGGGTATGGATGTGGCTCTACTTGCCGGCAATCTCTACAGCCTTCGCCACGATGCGGTTGCTCTCGTTCATGATGCGATAATACTCGTTCATATCCCAGATGTCGCGTGCTATCAAAGCCTTGAGCTGCAAGGTAAGCATAGGCAGCGTCTTGTCGCGTTCCTCCTTTGTGCATGGCTTGAGCTTAAGGCGCTCCGCCTCGGCAAAGATACTGTCTGTCATAGCCTGCGGCACATGGTAGTTGGCAAGGTAGTCGTCAAAGTTTGTGTAACGACTCTTGAGCTCTGTACGATGCTGGTCTACATAACGCAAGGTGGCGTTGATGATGAGCGAGCGTGCCACAATCTGTCGGTGGAGCTTTGTAAACTGTGTGGTGTCTAATGGTACAAACTCGTCGGGCATGATGCCGCCACCTCCATATACTGTGCGATGACGTCGCAGAGTTTGGTATTTCAGCGAGTCGGCAAAGTGGATAGAGTCGGCCGAATATAACTCGCCATTCTTAAAGCGCTTCTCTATATCCATGGCATAGTCCTCGCGGTCGCCTTTGGCATATGGCTTCTGAATACATCTGCCTGATGGTGTGTAGTAGTGGGCTATGGTAAGACGAATCATAGAGCCATCATCAAACTCGATGGGGCGTTGAACGAGTCCTTTACCAAAGGAGCGCCGGCCTATGACTGTGGCACGGTCTTGGTCCTGCAAGGCACCTGTAAGAATTTCGGCAGCCGATGCAGAATACTCGTTGATAAGCACGTAAACTTTGCCTTTGCGCAGACTTCCGTTGCCGTCAGCACGGTAGTTGCGTCTGTTCTGAGCCCTACCTTCTGTATATACAATAAGGTCGTTCTTCTGCAGAAATTCTTCTGTTATCTTGGCAGCAGCTTGTAGAAATCCTCCTCCGTTATCTTGCAGGTCGATGATGATATCGTGCATCCCAATACGGCGAAGCGAATCGACAGCTTGCATAAACTCGCCGTAAGTTGTTGCGCCGAATGATCCAATACGGATATACCCGAGATGTGGTCGAATCATATAATAGGCATCAAGTGTGTGTACGGGTATCTTGCCACGTGTAACTGTAAAGTATAGCAGTTCGTTGACATCGCGGCGTTTTATGCCGAGTTTTACCTTTGTACCACGTCGTCCGCGTAGACGCTGCATTATGTCGGAGCGTTGCATTTTGACACCAGCAATGGTTGTGTCGTTGACGGTAATGATGCGGTCGCCGGCAAGTATGCCTACTTTTTCGGATGGACCTTTGGATACAGGCTGTATGATGAGTAGTGTATCTTCCACCATGTTAAATTGCACGCCTATGCCGTCGAACGAGCCTTCAAGCGGTTCGTTCATAGCCTTTGTCTCTTTGGCTGTGGTGTAGGTAGAGTGGGGATCGAGAGACTTGAGCATCCCTCTTATTCCTTCTTCTGCCAGTTTCTGTTGGTCAACTGTGTCGACATATAGTTGTGAAATGGCCATTTCGGCTATTTGCAGCTTGCGTAGAGGGTTGCTTCTTTGAGCTAAGAGGATGCAGGCAACAAATAGTAAGGGGACTATTAGACTGATTTTTTTCATTGATTTCTTTGGTTTTTATGGTGGTGTGGTAGGTTTTGTAGGTGTGGTTGTTTTGTAGGAATGCCAAGCAAATCAACCACATCTACTTACTACTCTTCTATTACATTCTCCTCTGGCAAATCTTCCTCCACCACCAAATTATCTATGATGAAGTTTTGACGCTCCATGGTATTCTTTCCCATGTAGTATTCAAGAAGTTTCTGCACCTGGTCGTTCTTATGTAGTGTTACCTGTTCGAGGCGCATGTCTGGACCTATAAAGTGGACAAACTCGTCTGGCGAAATTTCGCCAAGGCCTTTGAATCGGGTAATCTCAGGGTCAGGACCGAGGTCTTTGATAGCCTTTAGACGTTCGTCTTCGCTATAACAGTAGCGAGTAATAAAGTCGCTCTTTTTCTCCTTTCCCGTAAGACGTTCGTCTGCAGCGGCTATAACAGCCTTGTTGCGTATTTTGGTACGGCGATTGCGTACACGGAACAGAGGTGTCTGCAACACAAAGACGTGACCCTTCTTTATGAGGTCGGGGAAGAATTGTAGAAAGAAGGTTATGATGAGCAAGCGTATGTGCATGCCATCGACATCGGCATCTGTTGCCACGATAACCTTGTTGTAACGCAGCGTATCGAGGCCTTCCTCTATATCAAGGGCCGCTTGTAGCAGATTGAATTCCTCATTCTCGTAAACGACCTTCTTTGTAAGTCCATACGAGTTGAGCGGCTTGCCTCGTAGCGAGAAAACCGCTTGAGTATTGACATCTCTACTTTTTGTAATAGAACCACTCGCCGAGTCGCCCTCAGTTATAAATATTGATGATTCTTCCTTGCGGTCGTTCTTTGTGTCAGAGTAGTGTATGCGGCAATCACGCAACTTGCGGTTGTGAAGGTTTGCCTTCTTGGCACGTTCGCGAGCTAGCTTAGTTACGCCAGCCATGGCCTTGCGTTCGCGCTCACTCTCTGTTATCTTTTGTTGCATAACCTCAGCCACATCGGCATGTATATGCAAGAAATTGTCAACCTCAAGTTTTACAAAGTCGCCAACATATTTGTTGATGCTTTCGCCGCCCGGAGACATCTGCAAAGAGCCGAGCTTAATCTTGGTCTGACTCTCAAACATTGGTTCCTCCACGTTAATGGCAATGGCAGCCACAAGTCCATTACGTATATCGGTGAACTCGTAGTTCTTGCCGAAAAACTCCTTTATGGTGCGTGCTATGTGTTCTTTAAAGGCGCTTTGGTGTGTGCCACCCTGAGTGGTGTGCTGACCGTTGACAAACGAATGATACTCCTCGCCATACTGGTTGGTATGTGTAAAGGCAATTTCGATGTCCTCGCCCTTAACGTGTATGATGGGGTAGAGCGGGTCGGTGGTCATAGTGTCAGTCAGCAAGTCGGCAAGACCGTTGCGTGAGAGTATACGATGACCGTTATACATGATTGTGAGCCCCGTATTAAGATAGGTGTAATTACGGAGCATCGTTTCTACAATGTCATCGTGGAACGAGTAGCCTATGAACAGAGTAGGGTCTGGTTCAAAGAATATGTATGTACCGTTCTCGTCTTCTGTATTAGTAGTTTGGTCGTCTGTAAGGTTGCCTTTTTCAAACTTCAACGCCCTAACCTTGCCGTCTCTGTACGACTTTACTTCAAAGTGGGCGGATAGAGCGTTTACAGCCTTAACACCAACACCGTTCAGACCGACACTTTTCTTGAATGCCTTGGAGTCGTACTTGCCGCCTGTGTTGAGCACGGATACAGCCTCAACGAGTTTGCCTTGAGGTATGCCGCGTCCGTAATCACGCACAGACACGCGTAGACGCTCGTCGATGTCGACCTCTATGCGGCGTCCGGCATTCATCTTAAACTCGTCGATAGAGTTGTCGATTACCTCCTTAAGCAACACGTAAATGCCGTCCTCAGGCAAGTTTCCATCACCCAAACGACCAATGTACATACCAGGACGGGTACGCACATGCTCCATGTCGGACAGGTGGCGGATGTTGTCGTCGGTGTATTGGACTGTGGGTTGAATGTTTTGTTCTTCCATTTTTACTTAATGTTCTTTTTGTAACAGCGGCGGCGCTTGTGACACTCTCGCTCAAGATACTGCCATTGCCCTTGCACCTTCTCGTTGGTCTCCATCTCAACATGGGTTTCGCCCCATTCGAAGCCGTACTTCTGATAGCGCGGTATGAGGTCGTAGAAGAGTAGAGCGTTGGCACCCTTTGGACGATACTCGGGCAGGATGCCCACGAGCAGCAGGTCCACGATGTTGGTTTTATGACGCTTCAAAGCACGCAGGATATGAACCCATCCAAAGGGGAAGAGTCGACCCTTGCGACACTTCTGCAAAGCGCGCGTAAGAGAAGGTAGCGTTATGCCCACGCCGATAAGCTTGTGGTCGGGCGTATTCCAATCCTCGATGAGAGACACGAGGCTTAGATCTACCATAGGCAGATACATCTTGACGTATTGGTCGATTTGTCGTTGCGTAAGCGTTGAGTATCCGTATAGATGACCGAAGGTGGCATTGATAACCTCGAATATCTTCTGACCATATCCGTTCTCGCCGAAAATCTCGTCTTTCTTAATCTTCTTGATGTGCAGGTTGTAACGCTTCTGAATCATCTGAGCTACCTTAGCATACTTCTCGGGAATCTGCTCTGGCACATAGAGCTTGTACTCCACATAGTCGTTATCTTTTTCCCAACCACCAAGGCTCTCCATATGCTTGGGATAGTATGGATAGTTGTAGATAGTAGCCTGTGTGCCAAGCTGATCGAATCCAGCGGTAAGCATACCTTCGGGATCCATATCGGTGAATCCAAGTGGACCGATTATTTCTGTCATACCCTTCGAACGTCCATAGTCTTCTACAGCGTTGAACAGAGCTCTTGACACCTCGATATCATCGATGAAGTCAATCCAGCCAAAGCGAACAGCCTTGCGTTGCCATTTTTCGTTCGCACTATTATTTATGATGGCTGCTACACGCCCCACCACCTTGCCATCCTTATAGGCAATGAAGTATTCGGCCTCGCAGAAGTCGAATGCGGCATTTTTGTCTTTGCGTAGGGTGTTCACCTCGTCGGTATAGAGGTTTGGAGCGTCGTATTCGTTGCCTTCGTAAAGGTCGTAATGGAACTCTATGAAGGTGCGCAGGTCGCTGCGCGATTCCACTTTGCGTATTTCTATTGCTGACATCTATTCTAATTCTTGCTTGTTTGATGTTTCTTAAAATTGCAAAAGTAATGAAAAAAGGCTAAATTAAAGAATATCAAGCCGATATTTAAATTTATTTTGTAGCAACTTATGTGTGCTGGCCTTTATTGTGTATCAATCGAACAATGTTGGTTCGGCGGTATTATTGCACATCATTGGTCTGCCGAGATGCTGGTAGGCAAGGGGTGTTACCATGCGTCCACGTGGTGTGCGCTTGATGAATCCCTCCATTATGAGGTAAGGTTCGTATACCTCTTCCACTGTGCCCGTGTCTTCGCCGATGGCTGTGGCAATAGTGCTGACACCAACAGGACCACCATGAAACTTGTCTATAATAGTTAGCAGAATCTTGTTGTCAATCTCGTCAAGACCGTATTGGTCGATGTTGAGAGCTGATAGCGAGAGTCGTGCTATGTCGCGGTCTATATGTCCGTTGCCCTTCACTTGAGCAAAGTCGCGTACACGTCGTAGTAAGGCATTGGCTATACGGGGCGTGCCACGCGAGCGTCGGGCTATCTCAATAGCTGCATCGTCGTCTATTGGCACCTTCATTATCATAGCCGATCGCTTTATAATCTTCTGTAGCATCTCTGGTCCGTAGTATTCGAGGTGCAAGTTAATGCCGAAACGAGCTCGCAATGGAGCTGTGAGCAGTCCGCTTCGGGTAGTGGCGCCAACCAGTGTGAATGGGTTGAGGTCTATCTGTATAGATCTTGCCGACGGTCCTTTATCAATCATTATGTCTATGCGATAATCCTCCATAGCCGAATAGAGATACTCTTCCACGAGTGGGGATAATCGGTGAATTTCGTCTATGAATAGTACATCGCGAGGCTCTAGCGAGGTAAGAATGCCTGCAAGGTCGCCTGGTTTGTCTAGTACAGGTCCACTTGTTATCTTGAATCCTACGCCAAGTTCGTTGGCAATAATATTGCTAAGTGTTGTCTTGCCAAGGCCTGGAGGTCCATGCAAGAGAGTGTGGTCGAGCGGTTCGCCACGATACTTGGCTGCTTCTACAAAAACCTCAAGGTTGTCTACAACCTTTTGCTGTCCGCTGAAGTCGCCGAATCGTAGAGGACGGAGGGCATTCTCAAAATCCTTTTCGCCCTTCGCCATCCGCTCCTGTCGTATGTCGAAATCTTCTTCCATTTTCTTTTGTTATTTTTTGCAAAGATAATTATTTTTATTCATAAATGCTCCAACTACAAGATGTATATCTTTGTTGAGGTTCTTTAAGTGGAAGTTTGCTGATATTATTTTAGTCGCAACATTCTCCCAATAATTAGTCGTTTGTACTGCCGTTTAAAATCATCCGGCAGAAAAGAATCATCTATTAGTGCAACCCATTTTATTAGAGCTTTGCGGAATTTCTTGGCAATATTGTCAAGAACCTTATCGTTAACTCCTGATGCTATTATCGACCTTTCAAAGTCGCTGCGTTTCAATCGAGCTTTTTTGCCGTTGAGCGTCAACGCAAGTTCCTCTTTATCTTCCGGCATGACTATAGCTGTAGATAGTAGGTCGTAAGCAGGGGTGAGAGTGTGGCCGAGCGGTGTCTTGTAAAGCGAGAAGTTCTTTAGGTGCATGTCCGAATTGCCCGTAATCCATGAGAATACAACCACCTCCCAATAGTTTACAAGGTCGAGTTGTGGTGTAGCAGAATACTTCTTTATCAGTTTTGCAATCTGCTCATACGAACCTTTATATTTGTATTCTGTAAGGCGTTCTGACAGTTGGCACATGTCCTCCATTGCTATTTTATAACCATTGCGGTCGCGGTCTATACGTCGTGTAATATAGCAGAGCTCGCCATCGGCAAAGCGTATAAGCGAGTGGGGCACCACAGCTATCTTGGCTGCCTCAGCCATATGCATAGTAAGGTCTTCCAGTTCAGGCAAAGCTCGATATGCATCGGTTTGTGGCTTGAGGATATAGCGTCCCCATAGTCCTACTATGGTAAACCGGTCTGGCTCGTTACGTCCACCAGGATTTACATCGAGCGATAGTTTTGCTTGTACACCCGTAAGTGTGGTTTGTGCACGTACCACCTGCTTGGCTAAATCGGATATTTGACTGCGGCAATAGGGTAAAGTGGGAGCTTCTTTCACGCCAAATAACTTGCGTGCGCATGCAGGATGAAAGTCGGTTTGCCCGTCTTTCAATGGCTTATAGCAGTATAGGCATTTATTCATAGTTGAGGCTTTTTATATTTCTTCTTCAGGTACAACGCTCACAGCGCCGATACAGTCTTTGCAACATGCAAGGAGTAGCGACATGCGGTCACGTTGGTTTATCTTCCAACTACGCTCTGCAATATTGAGTAGCCAACCTTCTGGAATTAATCCGTCGAAGAAAGGAAACAGAACCTTGTCTTCATAAGGCTCCTTACGCAGAGGCATACTTAGGCTTATTGGTTCAGCGTCTGGTTGTTGCAGATAGCTGGGATCGTATACAAACGAAAAACCATTCTCGTCCTCTTTCAGCATTCCGGCATATCTTTCGTACATGTATATCTTGGCACTCTTCATAATTATTCTGTCTCCTTTGTTTGTGGTCAACACGTTTCTTTGTTAACAAGTATATTTGTTACCGGTACTGCTCCTACTTCATGTCCGAACAATGCCAGCACTTGATTCACTTTATCAAGACGCAGAGTGGGTTTGCCTTGCTCCAGTTCGCGTACAAACCTTAAACCTACTCCCGACTTCTCTGCAAGGTCGATTTGTGTAAGGTTGAACATTTTGCGACGCTCCTTTACGAATGATGCTATAGGTGAGTCCATTTCTAAATAGTTATATTTAATTTATACCCTTTCGGGTGCAAATATACTAAAAATATTTCATATTGCACCCGAAAGGGTATAGCTTTTTTGTT